>Ga0082212_10002638_pt1 | contig 25925 bp, 13 predicted proteins | sample TergutNt197P3_FD_71548 | JGI IMG/M metagenome (GOLD analysis project Ga0082212, IMG submission 71548) | Neocapritermes taracua P3 segment gut microbial communities from Petit-Saut dam, French Guiana - Nt197 P3 | ecosystem: Host-associated > Arthropoda: Insects > Digestive system > Gut ...
CAGCCACCGCCCCCAGGCCACCTATTACACTCATACGCGCCGCTGGGACACCGGGCTCAGGCTTTTTACATCGGAAGCAAAGATTTTGGCCGACGAAAACGGGGCTTTCCCGAATGTGGACCTGCTTTTGCATTTGGATCACGTGCAGCACGACGACGATTTGGAGCTGCTGGAAAATTGGGATCTGTCCGAGTATTCTTCGATCATGTACGATGCTTCGAATTTGCCGTTTGAGGAAAATATGCAAAAGACCGCCGCTTTTGCCGAAAAAATGCGCGGCAGGATCGTGGTCGAGGGGGCCTGCGACGAAATATTCGACGCGGGGGGCGAAGTCCACAACGATTTGACCACCCCCGAAAAGGCGAAGGAATATATGGAAAAAACAGGCGTCGACTTGATCGTGGCCAACCTCGGCACGGAACACCGCGCATCCGGACAGACCCTGCATTACTATGACGACATGGCGCAGAAGATAAAGGAGCGGATCGGGGCGAAAATCGTGCTGCACGGGTTGTCGTCAGTATCGCTCGAACAGGTGAAAAATTTATATGGCGACGGGATATGCAAAGTTAATATCTGGACAATGCTTGAGCGCGACTCGTCGCCTGTATTATTAAGAGAAATGGTTAAAAACGCCGAAAAAATCGCGGGCGAAAAAGCCGCCCTGTCGCATTTTACGACTATGTGGCGGCAGGATATAATATTTTCCGAAATGAAAAAAATCGCATATAATTTTTTTGATATGTGGTATAGATAATTTATTAAAAATTATGTTGTATTATTTCCAAACCTCCATAAAATATAAATTCTCCGTATAATCGCATTAATATAATTATAACAAAAATAATATGACACCATTCCGTCATATTATCCCCGAACGTCTTGTTAAATTTTTATTAAATTTTACAAAAAAAAATAAAAAAGAGTACTGAAGAAAGTTATTTTATAACCTAATCAGCACCCAGTCTAATAGAAATCTAACGAAATAACGAAATGGTATTTTAGCTATAAATTCACTATAATATAGCTTTCTATTTTATTCATAGCATTCACCCCAACAACCACAACATTTTGGAATTTCTTCGCCACAAACGCTTTTGATATCTATCGGATTACAAAGATCCGGTAAAAGCCATCTGCCTCCTCTACAAACAACATAACAACTTGGCGGAGGATCAAAACCACCCAATCTCGCTTTTCTTTCTTCCTTTGAAAGAACATTTTCCGGCTGCACATTCAGCCCCATAACAGATGCATTTTTTTTCATAATTTGCATTTTTTCGTTAATAATTATTAAATCGCGCCAAATATAATACATTATTTTTTATAATCAAAAACAAATCAAAATATTTATATATTTATTAAGTATTTTATATATTTATTAACAATTTTGTCGCTTCTTTGAAAATTCATTTACACAATTTTATTGATGATCATTCGGCCAGAAGTCGGGTTTGTTTTTTGTGCCTCCGCGCATCATACAATCTAAGCAACGTACGCGTTGACACACATAATAGCCTGCTGTTGAATTATAAAACTCAATGTTATAACCCAGAGCAAACATGTTTGCAAATTGGTCTCGTGTAAAATTTCGTGTATTACCGCAACCGTATTGATCTTCTCCTTCAATATCTTCCATGTTTATAAAGATACGAGTTGCGACTTCATTGGTTGCAACAATATAACCGATTACCGGTTCATCAGCGTCAGACAAACAAGTGATATTTCCTCTTATTTCGGTAAGTACCGGCGCAAAAAGACTGCCGCTTGTCTCAATATTCTTTTGCAAATTATCAAAATACATGAAAGCATCCTTATCAATGCCATATTGTCTGACCAAAATACTGTACAGATAGGAAAATCTGGTGTTATTATCCGGGAAGTTATGAATTACTTTGTTTTTGATAGTCGTCTCCATAAGTCTGTCGGATGTGCCCAGTATGATTGATTTGGATTTGTTGGACGCCCAGCAATAGTATTTGTTATTTGAAGTGAAGAGGTTGTGTTCGATGATTGCTCCTGTAGCAATATCATACCAGAGAGAGCTGAATGCTGCAGACTTGATTTCCCAATCTTCTTCAAAGGCCCAACGATAGTATTCGGTTTGACTATCCGGGGCGTGTGTGGATACCATAATATCCATGCTTCCATTGACATTTTTCCGCCAGGTTATTTCATCTATTTCCGGCGTTCTGACAGGCGATATAAAAGCAGACTGATAGTGCTTTTCTTCGATTTGGATATCTATTGCATATTTTGTGCCGGGTATGAATGTGATTTCACCGGGTACAGAATATATTGTTTTTCCGTCAATCATTTGCAATTCGGTAACAGCTATTACATTATTCTCATCATCTATTACCTTAATGCGAGCACCAGGCACACCCGGAAAAGACGCTGAAGAATTGTTGTATAAACTGATTGTTCTGCTAAGTTTAATAGTTGTACCGGATTCCATGATCATCCCTTCTACCACTAAAATCCCTCCTGTTTCACTCATCCCTACAGGCTCGAAAGGCATTATGCAACCGGTTGGAAACAGCATAATTCCGATAAGACAAAAATTGATATACTTGAATACTTTCATCATACTTATGTTTTCAACGGTGAATTATTTTTTTTGAAACAATCGTAGTTTGTTACTGCTCTCTGAAAAATCCTCACAAAGATAAATGATGTTTTCGAAAAACCAAATGTTTTTTTCAAAAAAAAAATATCTGTATGTATAATTTTGTTCTTCAATATGTTGTAAAAAACACATTACGTCTTATTAGATTTATTTTAAAATATATGGACAGGATTTTATTGATGATCATTGGGCCAAAAGTCGGGTTTGTTTTTTGTGCCTCCACGCAGTGTACAGTCTAAACATCTAACAGGTGCACACAAATAAGAACCGGGATTCGCTAAATACATAATATTATAACCCGCTGCATACATGTTTTGAAGTTCATTTATTCCATATCTTCTTGTAAATTCACAATCGTCTTTACCTTCTCCCCAAATTTTTTCCATATTAATAAAGAGACGTTTCGTATTTTCATTTGAAGCAGTAATATAACCGATAACCGTTTCTTCAGGGTGTGATATACATACAATATTTCCCCTAATTTCATTAAATAACGGAGAAAAAAGACTGCCGCTTTGATCAATATTCTTCTGTAAATTTTCAAAATATGTATAAGATTCTTTGTCAAGGCCATATTGTCTGATCAATATACTGTACAAATAGGAAAAACGGGTGTTATTTGTTTGAAAACTTTGAATGACTTTGTTTTTGATTGTTGTTCCCGTAAGTCTTTCTGATGTGCCAAGAATAAATGATTTGGATTTGTTGGACGCCCAGCAATAGTATCTGTTATTTGAGGTGAACTGGCTCTGTGCAATTACTTCGTTGGTTGAAAATACATACCTTAATTGACCCAATAATATTGATCTGATTTCCCAGTCTTCTTCAAATTCCCAACGATAATATTCGATTTCATTATTGGGATCGTGCGTGGATACCATGATGTCCATACTTCCATCGGGATTTTGCTTCCAAATTATTTCATCTATTTCAGGCGTCTTTACAGGTGACACAAAAGCAGACTTATAGTGTTTTTCGCCAACTATAATATCCAGCGCATATTTCGAGCCGTAGGCGAATTTTATTTCATCAGATACTACATATACAGATCGTTCATTAATAATGTGAGGATCGGCAATAGCAATTATATTATTATCATCGTCTATTATCTGAACAAGAGCGTCATACACATTTCTCAAATCAGCAGGAATAGAGTCCGAAGAAGTGTTCATAATGCTGACTGTCCGGCTGAGTTTGATACTTGTGCCCGTTTCCATAATCATCCCTTCAACTACTAAGATACCTTCCGTAGCTTTCATTCCCTGAGGATCAAAAGGCATAACACAACTTGTGGGAAACAGGACGATTCCGAAAAGACAAATCAATATGTATTTGTATATCTTCATGCTATTTACTATTGATGATCATTGGGCCAAAAATCAGGTTTGTTTTTTGTGCCTCCGCGCAACGTACAATCTAAGCATTTCAACGGTGCACATGAGTAAATACCATTACTGTATGAAAGGATTCCAAAACCGTTCCGGTGTGCATCTCCAAGTTTGTCAACTGGAAAGTTTCGTATATCACCGCAATCGTATTCAACATCTAACCACATTTTTGCAACATCAATGAACAGACGCGATTCGGCTTTATTTGTAAAAACAACATAACCTAATACATCTTCATCGGGATGAGATATACATTTGATATTCCCCCGTAATTCGGTTTGCTGCGGGGCAAAAAGACTTCCGCCTTGTTCTACATTTTTCTGTAAATTCTCGTAAAATGCGTATGCCTGTTGACTAATTCCGTATTGCTTAACCAAAATACTGTATAAATATGAAAAACGTGAAGTATATGGCGGAAAATTATAAATCAATTTGTTATTGATGGTTGCCACAGTAAGTTTTTCGCATGTGCCCAGCAAAATAGATTTAGATTTGTCCGAATCCCAGCAATAATAAGTGTTATTTGGCCCGGACAAACTCTGTTCGATAACTTCACCTAAACCGAAACTCGGAATATACCGGTATGCACCGAACATACGGGATTTTATTTCCCAGTCTTCTTCAAAATCCCATAAATAATATATGACGTCATTATCCGGATCGTGCGTCGAAACAAAGATATCAATGCTGTTATCCTCTTTGAGTTTCCATGTTAATTCATCTATTTCAGGCGTACGGAAAGGCGACTCAAAGGCGGATTGATAATGTTGTTCCCCGATTTGGATGTCTAAAGCATATTTTGTACCCTGACTGAAAGTGAAAGGCTCGGCAAAAGTATATATTGAGCCTGCCTTTGCGTCAATAATGTGCTGCCCGGCTACCGCAATAATCAGACCATTGTCATCAATCAATTGAATACGGGCGTCGTTCACATCTTTTCGGGTGGAAGCGCTGTATATACCAACCGTACGGTTTAATTTAATAGTCGTGCCCGTTTCCATAATCATTCCTTCCACAACTAATAATCCTGCCGATTCTTGCAGTCCCTGAGGCTCGAATGTAGTGATACAACCGGTAAGAAGCAAAATGATCCCGATAAGGGTACTTACAACGTACTTGGTTGCTTTGTACTTCGTATTGTACGATTTTAAAACGCGGAAAATCACATTTCGATCTGTTTCCATTTCGCCTCCATATAAAATCTCTATTAATTTTATTGGCAAATGTATACAATTAATGTTGAAAACAAACAAAAAAAGACAAATAAAATATCCTTTTCAATTTATTTATCTATCTATCATAGATATAGCATTATTTTTTCGATAAATTGAGAAAAAATATTAAATGCGATGTGTAAAATAAATTTGACATCACACAAATTTCTCCCGCTTCTGAAGGTTGAGAAGACCAATCAGCAGGAAAACAACACCTCCTAAGGAAAGAAAGATACGATTTTTTATGATAGTATCCTGCCAAATCATCGGGTGCAGATTTGAAGGAATAGTAAACGGGTTGAGGAATACGTTCCAAAATGAAAAAGCCATACCACCCGATGGATTCATATTACCACCGCCGGGTCCGCCCGGACCACCGGGTCCCCCTCCGCCTCCCCCGGCATTCATAAAAATAAAAAATAATAAGCCTGCAATGATCATCACAACCGCCGTTCCGTTGCCGCTTCGTGTGATGGTGGAAAACATAAAGGCTAAATTGCCGAAAAACAACATCGGAAATATCAGCTGGGCTGCCATCTCTATGACATTGATCGGATAAAGTAAAATGCGTCCGATATAGGCAAAGAGGATAAGTATAAAGAAGTTAGCCACATAAACCATAAAAATACGAAATCCCCATACTTTAAAGCGATAGTTGGGAATGCCGAATATAATTTCGAGGATACGGTTATCCTCGTCGTTCTGTATGCCGAAAACAACCGGATAGAAAATAAGCAACAAACAGGGAAATAATAACATGCTGTAAATCGCCGACTCGTTGATCTCGCCTCTGTTCCATGCCAACTGAAACATAAAAAAGGCAAAGAAAGCAAATGAAGCCAGCAAAAACCAAAAAAACTTGCCTGCAAATATAATCTTCAGGTTATAGGTGACCAGTTTGTAGCCTAATATTAAATATTTTTTCATATTAATTCGTATTTGCAGAGACGCGGCGCGCCGCGTCTCTACATGTTTTTTAATAAACACAAATAAGCATCTTCAAGGTTGGCTTCCATCTGGACGGCATCCGGTCGGGGTGGAGTTAATGACAGGTAACGAACCTGTATCATATCGCCATCCTGAATATTGTGCACCACCAACGACTTATCCAACTGTTCTTCAAACCCGGCTTTATCAATATGGAATTGCCATACTTTGCCTTCAGCCATACCAACCATTTCGGTCGGTTCGCCAAAATATTTCATTTCGCCTTTATTAATGACCACCACTTGATTACAGGAGCTTGAAATATCTTCAATGATATGGGTGGAGAAGATTACAATACGGCTTCTGCTCAACTCGACCAACAGGTTGCGAAAACGGATACGTTCGCGCGGGTCAAGCCCTGCAGTAGGCTCGTCAACAACCAAAATACGCGGCAGATGTAATAATATAAGCGCAATGCCGATACGTTGCTTCATACCGCCTGAGAACGATCCGATTTTATGGTCTTTACGTTCCCACATGTGGACAGACTTCAAAACATATTCGATTCGTTCTTCGCGTTGGGCGACCTCGGTCAATCCTTTTAAAATAGCCTGATAATCGAGGAACTCCGTCGCCGTCATGTGCTCGTATGTTCCAAATTCCTGCGGTAGAAAACCAATCAGGCTTTGCAACTCTTCACGATATTGAAGCGTATCCAGCCCGTTAATCCAGATACTGCCGTAGCTCTGCTCTAAAATCCCTGTGATAATACGCATAAAGGTAGATTTACCGGCGCCGTTAGGGCCAAGCAGGCCGAACATTCCCGTTTTAATGTCGAATGACACACCTTTCAACGCCTTGAACGGGCGCGAGCGTTTGCCGAGAATCGGAACGGATTTTACAAAGCGAAAATAGGCACGACGAAACGCAGCCCCCCTCCCGCTTATGCGTTCAATATTGATCTCTCTTTCATAAATATACTGCGACGACACATAAATGACAATGCCAACTGCCCACAAAACACCGATAATGGATACTAAAGCAATATTATCTATTCTGATAAACAGCATATACATTACTGCCAATGGAAGCGCCCAGAAAATAATACGGTTCATGTACCGGATGATTTTACTTTTAGGAAAACGATAGAACAGATAGGTCCTGATCTTCCTCCACAGGTAGAGAGTCGCCGCATACAGGGCGAGAGATAAAAAGAATATCCACGTTTTACTTTCTAAATAAATATAGGTAAAGTAGATGCCAAATCCCCAAAGTACAATTTGCCAACTCAGTCCGACAAAATCTTTCAACGAGTGGTATTCGGTACTTAATCCCAACCGGTCGCGTAGCTCAATGCCGGCATTCCATTGACGCGAGAAACGTCCCGGTCGATCATATATTTTGACAAGATTACTGACTATAATATTTATTTCCTTATCTTTATCTACTACGTCGGCTTTGGCGCGGCGCAGACTTGTCTGCATAAACCACGTAACACCGGGCACGCCGATGATGAGCGCAACAGTATAGATAGCTTGCCACATCATTTCTTTTTCATACAGATAGATACAGGCGATGCCAATAATAAATAGCGCTAAATGGAAAAGTTTCGTCGTACGAGGCAATGCGCGATACCATTTCAAGGTGTCTTCCAGACCCATTGCAGCCGTAGGTACGACAAGCAACGTCAGAAGCGCCGAAAATGAAAGCCCGCCGATAACCGTTATAGCGAAAGGAGCGCCGATAGCGCCGGCATACTCCGAGTCGCCCATGGCCAACGGAAACATGGCTACGATCGTAGTGATACTCGTAATAAGGATGGGACGCATACGCGCCATTCCCGCCATTACCAAAGCGCGTTCGCGCCGGTAACCACGACTGCGCAGGATATTCGAATAATCGATCAGGATGATACCGTTATTCACAACGATGCCCAATAATATCAGCAGTCCTATTAAAATATTGGGATTCAAAAGATTTGTATTGCCTGTCAGAATCAAAGCCGCTAATGCGCCAATCGCTGCCAAGGGGATACATAACATCATGACAAACGGCGTGAAAACGGATTCAAAAACACAAGCCATGATAATAAAAATAAGGATGAAAGCGGCAAGGAAAAGGAATTTGAACTCGCCATACGTATCTTCTTCATGAATTACCTCAATGGCTACACCGACAGGTAGATTATAACCGGCAATCAGCTCATCTATATCAGCGCGATATCCTTCCAAAAGCGTTTTTGATTCTTCCACATCACGTGAAAACTGGTAAGTGACACTCAGTTGTTTATCCTGATTCACGCGCGATATACGCGAACGGCCGTACGACTTATTGATTGCAGCAATGTCGGGCAAGGTATGTATGCCCCCCTGTGCAGTCATAATTTGTACAGCCTGCAATTGTTCGATGGTGCGTTCACGTCTTTGTTGCTCTTCTTCGCCTTCTTCCAGGTCGGGCGTTTTTTCACGGATCACAATATCGTAGGATTCATTGCCTATTTTATAGGTCACATTGGCTTGAAATTCGGATTCAAGTTCGGATAATCCGGTTGAGATATTGGCGCGCGTTATTTCGTACGAAGCAAGCAATATCTGGTCGAAGTTGAGGCGAACCTCCGGTTGACGTTGCGGAAAAGATACCCGTGCACTGCGAATAAAATCCTGTTCGTTCAGAATATATTGAAAATCCTGCCCGACAATCTGCATCATATCGTAATCGGAGCCTTTGATAAGGATGCGTTCCGAATTTTGTCCTATTCCCATCATCCGCAAAAATGATTCCATGCCGCTTGAGCTGCCACCGCCACCGCCAAAACCTTGCATGCCACCACCGCCGCTGCCCATTGCACCGGATAAAGCAATCTGAGCGCCATCCAATCGAGGAAGTTTAGACTGAATATCAGCCTGTATCTCCGACAGGCTACGTTTACTTATCTTTTTATAATCATCAATCAGGACAAGCGTCAAAATAGCCTGTTCAGCGTTTCCACGACAGATAATGTCTTTTATCTCAGGAACTTCCATCTCTGCCAACCGTTCTTCAAGCAGGTGCACAATATTATCCGACGTTTCAAGCGTACTGCCTGTACGCATGGTTACGTTCACATTAAAGCGATCGGCGTCCACCTCGTTGGAAGTTGCCAAATTGACGGAAAGCGAAAAAATAAGCGTCACGAAAAGCAGCAGGATAGCGCCGAAAATGGTAGCGCCCGGATTGCGCATACAGGATTTCAGAAGCACGAGATATATTTGTACGGGACGCTGCGAAAGCGACATCTTCTCATAAAACACACTCTTGCTATGTTTGTTGCGCAAAACCAAATAGGCAGTCATGGGAATAAACAGCAATGCTACAGCCATTGAAATCAATAGTGTGGCAACAATCGAAACACCGATATGGTCGCCCAACAATTTGAGCAGGAAATTATCGGTAAAAAGGAAAGGAAGGAAAACGGTGATCGTAGTAAGCGTAGATGCTAAAATAGAGCGCCAAACCTCGCTTGTACCCTGTGTAACGGCACGCTCCGGCGTCAGTCCGTTGCCGCGTAAACGGTAAATATTTTCAAGCACCACGATGCTGTTATCTAACAGCATCCCCACAGCGAGCGCAATGCCGATTAGTGTCAGGCTATTGATAGAGATGCCGGCAGCATAGAAAAGATTGAAAGCCGTATAAATGGAAATAGGGATGGATAAGGTGATAAAAAACACTAAACGAATATTTTTAAGGAAAAACCAAAGCACCACAATGGCCAATAAAGCGCCGACTAAGGCATTTCCAACAATATTATTGATATTATTTTCCATTGTATCAGCCTGATTGGAGTCAATCACAATCTCTATATCCAATTCTGCCAAACGTTCATTCAAACCGGAAATGACTTTTTTGGTACGATTTGACAAATCAATCATATTTGCCTGCGAATCGTTTGCTAACGAAACGGAAACAGACGCCTTCCCGTTTACGCGACTGAATGAAGTAGGCTCTTTCAGGTCGAAGAATACGGTTGCCACATCTTTCAACAGAACAGGCCCGCGTGCTACCACTACATTCTCGATGTCGGATATCCGGCTATAGCTCGAACTGACATGCACAAAGTATTGCTTGTCAGTCTCTTTTACGTTGCCTACAAAGACTTTGTCCTGTGCCTGGCTGCGCAACATATTGGCAATGGTTGTCGGCGTAATGTTTAGCGCTTTGCAGGCTTCCTTGTCCACTTGTATTTCGATCGCTTTCGTCTGTCCGCCGGTAATATTCACGCCTGCTACGCCGTCAATATTCTCTAATTCGGGCGTTATGCGTTCGTCGACAATATTACGCAACGCGTTCACGTCCCACGAACCCCGAACCTGCAAAACCATAAAATTGGACGACATCAGATTGAACTCTCCACTCTGCACGCGGACAGTGAAGTTTGCGGGCAACGTGGTGGTGGTTACTTCCTTCATTTTCTCTTCCAACCGCAGGGAAGTGGTCTTGATATTCACACTGTTCTTGAACTCAATCCGAATCGATACCGTATTACTTGTGATGGTCGTTTCCATTTTATCAACACCGCCGACGGAACTGATGGCTCCCTCAATAGGAATAGCGACCTCCGCTTCAAGATAGCCCGGATCCATGTCTTGCGGTGCCCTGACTACTACCGATAAATTAGGAAGCTCGGCATTAGGCATTAGCTCCACAGGCAATTGTTTATACGACACTATCCCAAGCAAGGTAAGTGCAATAAACAACATCGAAATGGTTATTCTTTTATTTAGCAGAAAATTCATACACTGTTAATTTTGAATAACTGACATATTTATAATCCATAATTTTCAACTTTCAGCTTTCAATTCGTTTTACGCGATTTTTCATCTGTTCTAACACATAGAAAACACACGGGATAACGACCAAACTCATCAAGGTGGAAGTAACCAATCCACCGATCACAGCCATAGCCATCGAAGAGCGCAAAGCGGCGCCTTCGCCAATATTGATCGACATCGGCAGCAAGGCCAAAATAGTTGTTAAGCTGGTCATTAAGATAGGACGGATGCGTTGATGCCCTGCCTGTACAATGGCGTCTGTTAATGGCATTTCCGTTTTCAACTGATTGATACGTACAACCAATATAATGGAGTTGTTTACCGCAATACCTGCTAACATAATGATACCGATAACTCCCATGATATTTATCGTTGTGCCCGAAAGAATAAAAATCAATACCGAACCGATAAGCCCTAACGGTATGGTAAGCAGGATCGTAAACGGATGTAACAACGATTCAAACTGTGAAGCCAATACCATGTAAACCAGCACAATCGATAACATTAACGCCCAAAGAAGCGTTTGCATGGATTCCTGGCGTTTTTCCTCTTCGCCTGTCACGGTAATGGAATAATTGTTTAAAAGTTTGATATCACTGACAGCCTGGCGTATTTGTTGAGCTGCCTTATCAAGTGATATACCGGGTTCTTTATCGGCTACAATTTTATTGATACGGTTCTGATTCCGACGGAATATTTCTTTGGGGGCCAATGAACTTTCGATGGTAGCGATTTCGCGCAGGAGAAATTCCTGATTACCGTTGCGGATGACTATATCCTGCAAATCTCTCAATCTGATATCAGGCGTTTTGATCAGTATATCGCGCATCTCGCCTTTGTATTCCATTTTCCCGACATCGCGTCCCTGCAACTGTTGTTGCATCTGCGAAATGACAGTCTGAATGGATATGTTATTGATACCGGCCATGTTGCGATTGATCGAAACGGTCAACTCGGGAGCGCCGTCGGCAATAGCCGATTTGATATTATAAATGCCGTCGATAGCTTCCATTCTCAGTAATACCTCGTCGGTGACAGCAGCTATTTCATCTAAATTCTCACCTTTCACTTCTACCACAATCGGCTCAATTTCATCGCCGAACAACGAACCCAGCGTGTTATCATCCTGCTTGAATGTCAGTTCAAGGCCTTCAATATTGTTCGTCGCTTCCACAAAACGCTCCCGTACGATATCAGGAGGCACAGGCGCCGATTTCGACAAGATGACTTTCATCATTGCCGTATGCTCGCCTTCAAACACTGCATTGTCGGATGAGCCAACGCCTACATGCGAATAGATTACACACAAACTGTCGCCGCTAATGGATTGAATCAGAAAATCCAGATTTTGGACAACGGCATCGGTGCGTTCCAATCGCGTACCTTCGGGCAGTTTCACAGAAATAGTAAAGGCCTGGCTTCCCGAACGGGGTAGAAACTCTGTCCCCATAAATGGAAGCAACAAAGCCGTACCGGCAAGCAACAATACAGATAAGCCGATCACTAACCAGCGATGCCTTAAAAAAGATGTCAACAAATGTTTATACCAGTTGAGTTGCAACGAATGAGTCTCTGTTTTGGTGTTTTTAAGTCCGATTAGCTTATCATACAACATCGGAATCACAAGCAAAGCGACGAAAAGCGAGGATATAAGCGAAAAAGCAACTGTCCATGCCTGGTCTTTAAAAAGTTGCCCCGATGCGCCGTGAATATATACAATAGGCAAAAAGACAACGATGGTCGTCAATGTCGAAGCAATAATAGCGCCTGACACTTGCGACGTTCCGGTAATAATCGATTCCTTCCGTTCATGACCAAGTTCGTGATTTCGAAAAATACTTTCAATTACCACAATCGCATTATCAATCAACATACCGCCTCCAAGCGCTAAGCCTCCCAATGTCATCACATTAAGCGTTAACCCGTTGAAATACATCAAGTTGAATGTTGCCACAATGGATACGGGAATAGCTAAACTTACAATAAGCGTAGTTCCTATTCGACGCAAAAAAACAAATAAAATCACAACGGCAAGTAACAAGCCAATAAGAGCGCTGCTTTTTACATCTCCAATGGCGTCGTTTATAAATGTCCCCTGATTGCTTATCACCTGAAAATCATAGCCCGGTAGTGCCTGTCTGAGATTACTTAGTTGTTTGTTGACCAATCCGACAACCCGTACCGTATTATTCTGCATTTCTTTGTACACAGACAATCCGATACAGCGCTCGCCATTCAATCGGACAATATTTTCAGGGCGTTCATTTTCGAACTGTACGGAAGCAACCTCGTGCAAATATACCGGTGCGCGATCAGCGTTCCTCGACTGTGAGGACATTCCGCCTGCTGTTGTCGACTCTGTCGCTTTATAGCTGACAATCAGGTTTTCAAAATCATTTTCGTTGGTAAACTGAGTTGTGCTTTTTACTAAATATTGCAATCCTATATCACTTACACGTCCTCCCGAAATGGTTTGGTTATTCTGCTGGATGCGCGATGCTATTTCGTCAATGGTCAAACCAAATGCTTTTAATTTATATACATCGGTATTAATCGTTAGTACAGAACGCTCCTGCCCTGAAAGCGCCACTTCTGCTACCCCTTCGAGCCTCACCAATTCGTTACGGACATAGCTCTCGGCCATCTTGCGCAACTCGGCCATATCCGTTATGTTGGAGTGCGACATGGAAATAAGCATGACCGGAGCTGCATTCGGATCGTGTTGCGTAATGTTTAATGTTTGAATATCCCTGTTTGATGCAAATGGCGTCATGGCTTTCTGCAGATCCAGGAAAGCCTCATCCATATCTTTGTTTTGAACATATTCGACGGTTATACGCGCTGATCCGGCTTTAATAACGGACGAAACCTGTACCACATCCCGTTGACGGATAGCTGTTTGTTCCATATTTTCAACAAACAGTTTCTCTATCTCTTCAGGCGGACGCTCGCCGGCTTCTATCTCAATAAAGAGACGCGGGGAATTCATCTTGGGTAATAAATCCACGTTCAAACGATCATACGATATATATCCCAGCAACAGGACAGCCAATAAGACCATCGAGATCGTAACCGGATTTCTTACTGCAAAGTCGATTATTTTTCTCATTTATTTTGCTAACTTATTATATTAAAATCTAAATGTTTGTTTTCAATCATCGGATTTTTCTAAAAACTGAAAACTAAAAACTGAAAACTAACTTAGCGAAGTACTTTCACACGACTGTTCGCACGCAGTGTTTCATATCCACGAATGATAAGCTGGTCGTTTTCGGCTAATCCTTCCAAAACTTCAACATTATCATCGTCTTCAATACCTATTGTCAAATTACGTATAACCGCGACATTCCGCTCTACGACGTAAACAAATTTTCTGTTACGATTTGTCTGCACAATATTTTTAGGAATAACAATCACGTTTTCAGACCTGTCAATCACCACTTCCGCTTTTACAAACATACCCGGACGTAATTTCAATTCCGAATTTTGGATGAGTATCTTGCATTTGAAAGTACGTGTTTCGGAACTGATTGCAGGTGATATCTCACTGATTACGCCTCTCAAAGTATCATAAGGCAAGGTGGGTTGTGTGATATACACCGGTTGATTGGCTTGTATATACGGCATATTGCTTTCTGCAAAATTTACTTCAAGGAACAAATTCGCATAATTCATAATGCTGACCATCGGCTGATTCGCAGCAACCTTTACATCAGTCGTATAATGAGGCAGATTGGTTATTACACCGTCGAACGGCGCTATGACATTCATTTTTCCTAAGTTGATATTGGCATTGTCTAACGCGTATCGTGCATTCGATGCACTGATCTCGGCATTTCTAACCTGTCCGGTGGTAGCGCCTCCCAAAACCTGCAACTCCCTTTGTTTCACTTGTTCCTGTTCCGCAATTTCAAGTTGGAGTTTCTTGGATTCGATCTGAATATTATTTTCATATTCACTATCCTCGAAACGGATTATGACCTCACCTTTCTTGACGGAATCGCCTAATTTATAAGGCCTTCCGGTGCGAGGATTTGTTTGCAATTTGTAGAGGCCGCTCATCTCCGAATTAAGGTCAACGCTGCTCAGCGGCTGTGCAGTGCCTGAATTGGGAATCACGCGGTTAATGGATTTGTCGGCTATCAATTCGCGCACGGATACAGGCGTTTCTATCTCGTTTGAACTGTTTTGAGGCTGATTGTTGCAAGTGGCAAAAAAGAGTAAAATCAAAGAGCCAAGCGCCATTTGTCCCGGCTTCTTTACAAAATGAAAACCTTTGCTGATAATCGTTTGAATGATTGAATATCGAATGTTATACATCACATTTATATATTTAAATTATTAATTCATTATTTTTAAGACTTTTGTGATATTGTCGGTGTTTTAGTAAGTAGTAAGCGAAGACAAATCTTTTACCGGAAGAACAGGTTCATCTTTTTCAAAGTCGTAGAGTGTCGCTATTTTTAAACTCAGCAACGTATTCTTGTATTCTACTTTTTGTCGAGCAAGATTTATTCTGCTCGTTGAAAGCTGATCCTGATACTGACTCATTTGCAAACCGGTCAGATCGCCTTCACGATAACGAACTTGCTGAAGTTCATATTGACGTTGCGAATTCTCCACATTTTTTTGAGATATGTTTATCTGGGTACGGGAATTTTCCAATTGACGCAATATTTGCCGAATAGCTAATTCAATATTTACAATTTCTTCATCATATTGTAATTGAGCTATTGTTTGTGACGTCTGTTGCGCTCGTATGCGCGCTTTTCGCTGACCCCAGTCAAATATTGGAATCGAAAAACTGACCTGAACACTCGGACTGTTAGTGGGTGTTTCATATATGTTGGAAAAACGCGTGTTGTCGCCCATAACACCCAGAGAAAGAGACAAATTCCCACTAAACTCATTTGTTGCTTTTACGGCTAACATATCTATTTCCGCCCGTTCCATCGTCATTTCGCGCCGACGCAATTCCATCCTTGAAGCCATTGCGTATTCAATCGCCTGGTCTAAATCAATAAGCAGCGGAGGTATATCATCAATATTAGCCGTCACACTGATTTCTTCACGGAGCGACATGTTTAAAGTTTGTTTTAGCTGGTCGTAGAGATTATTTAAGGTAACAGTATTTCGTTCAACAGTAGATTGGGCTGTAGCAAGGTTTACTTCTGCCTGATAGAGTTCTTCTTTTGGCGACATATCAGCCTCTACTTTATATTTGATAATTTCATAATTATTTTCTTCGTTTTTAAGGGCGTCGCGACTGATTTCCAATTGGTTTTCAGCCAAAATAACGGAATAAAACTGTCCTGTTATACTGCTTTCCAATCTCAATCGCGCTAATGCGTAGCTGATTCCGGCATTTTCATAATCAAGCGTAAGTGTTTTGAGTCTCGTTTTCAGACGGTTATAAGTGAAGAGCGGCTGGTCGATCCGTATCGAAACATTGTTGCTAAATGCTTTATTACTATTTGTAATGCCATCAACAATAGACCGGTTATCAGCCCAACCGAAATCATTGACTATCCGGATTTGTGCGTCTGTGGGTAAAAAAGGAACAGAAGCCGTAAGTCGGGTGTCTGACGTCAGTTTTGTGTTTGTAAACCATTGCGATGTACGGTCTTCAAAACCACGCCTTTGACTATATCCAAACGGATTAACAGTCATTGAAAAGTTGGGTTTTAGGCCGATGAGTTGAGCCTGAAGATTGTAATGAGTCCCTTCAAGCGTCAATTTGGTAGTTCTCATTTCCGGATTAAACTCTTCCGCTATATCGAGCGCCAGATCAATTGTTAATACCCGCTGCGCAGTCGCAAAAAACGGAATTCCCGCACAAAAAATAAGAAACAAGGCTAATTTAAAATTTAACTTTTTAAGTGTCATATTATTTTATTTATATTATTTTCGATTTTTAATTGACAAGGGGGCATGCCCCCTTGCTTACTCCGCTCTTGCCAATTCCGTGCCATCCCCTGTTGATTCACTATCTGAACTTGACGTTCTTCTTACAATTTTGACTGCATCGGCAGTAACCATCCGAACACCGTTGATTTCGTTGGTCAACACAACTTTTATCGTATCGTCGCTGAAAAAGTAGGTACCTAATCTGCTCCAACCGTCAGCGGCTCTACGAAGATTAAGGTATGCTTTATCTTCGCCGTCGTCATATAGTACTTTAAAGCGATACTCCATTGTCCCGCGGCTGTTATTATTTCTGCGTAGCTCATCCGGTTTATACACATAGTAATACAGATCATAAAGCCCTTTCGAGGGTACAGGGACTTTCCATGTTGCGGTCTGACTGCCGCTACCGCTTTTTATTACATACGCTGAGCGAATATGCGTTCCATAATAGCCGGCATTTGTCGTCAACGTCCATTGTAATGGAGGACGCCAACCTTGAACGCCTGCATAAGGAAAGTCATCATCGCCGACTGTTTCCAACCACTGTGGCAAAAGACCTACAATATCGGGTCGCGACAATTCAAACAAATCAACATCCTCATTATCAACAATCACCTCGCCCTTTGCCAAATAATTAACATTTGACAGTATAAAGTCGCCTTCCTGCGCTATCGGCACATTTTGTTCGCGCACAATGTTACTTGCCGGTATATTGATAAGATTTGGTAAATTGGACGAAATCAGTGTATTTATATTAATACTTCGCGGAGCTTCATCCCAAACATTAACAATTTGTTTCGTTTCGTGTGCAGCAATTTCTATTTTTCGTCGGGTACGGGGGTCATAATCATCGCTACGAACATTATTGTTGCTTCCGCCAAACATGAAAGCGCCGCCGCCGCCGCCTCCACCTCTTCCTCCGCCAACCATAAAGGCGCCGCCACCGCCGCTAAAATTTATTTCGAGATTGATAATTCCATCGATATCGGAATCGTTTGTAATCTGTATTTTTGTGACATAAACTTCTACATCACGATTGATAATATAGTTTATTTCCGGTTGCTCGACAATATAGGAAGGCAATTGAGTCGGACTATCCCATGTTGCTATTGTTGCACTTAAATCTACGGTGGAAATTCGACTCATTTCGTCAAGCACTTCTTCAAACCGGATGTTACTAAAGCGGTTATTATTCAAATAAGCACGCAGTGAATCGCGAAACTCTAAATTCCCGATATTCAGTTCGGCCGACGCAAACAACATATTTGCTTTAAGTGATATGATATTATCCAATAAATCACGTTGTTCAGGGTCGTTCAGTAATTCTTTGAACGGATGTTTTTGGATCAATATATTGGCTTTTTCATTGTTACTGATCCCATTCATCTGTCTCATCATGTTATTGTCTTGCAAATCTTGTAGATAGACTTCGATTAAACGGTTAGCAACTGTCCAGGCGGAAGAGAAAATATTGTATCTGAAATTATACAATTGAGGAAAAAGAAAATAGGGATTGGGTTTGACTATGATATTGGCTGTTCCTCGTTCCATCGAAAATTCACGTGCGCCTTCAGCGCGCTGAAAAGTCATTAAAAAATTATTAAAAACATTAATATAAGCATCATTGTCAGATATTTCCCTACCCATGCGTTTCGCAAATGTTTTTTGCATGGGAATTTGTCGTTTGACGTCAAGGTTGTTAAAAGTACAACCCTTTTCCGGAAATAATACCATCTCCGGTTGCATAACCTCTTCTGCTTTGGTCCAGGCACGTACATAACTACTGAATTGCACCGGAACTTCAATCACTGAAAAACGCCTGAATGAATAATTAAGTGCATAATTATTCTCAAATGATTGTCTTCGCAGCCTTATCTGGTAGGGGATTGTATCTAAAATCGACTCAAAGGCTTCCGAATAGAAATCATTGCCTTTCAAATGCCACATACTGAATATCGCCCGGTCAACCTCAACGCACTTTTGTTCGTAATCGCCGATAATCAATGAGATAGCAGGCGTCGGATAGTCTGTTCTGAAAATGAATATACTGTCGATAACTGTTTCAAGCGGCATTTCGGCTATTGTTTCGGGCATACCGGTTTCAGCATCTATGCGTTCTCGCATACGGGGTCTGAAATCGCCACCTTCGGTTTCACGTATGCGTATCATGCTATCGCGCATACGCTCTCTAAATTCAGGATCTTCGCGCATACGGGCCATCGTTGCGCTGTCAGGAGCATTTCTCATTCTAAATTCGCCTCCTTCAAGCGGGGGGCTTTGTTCACCGTCAGGTCGCTGTTGTCTTCTTATTTGTTGGCCACCCTCACTGTCGCCTCTCTGTATCCGTTGGATTTGTTGGCCTTCACTGCCCTGCGACCTTGCTTGCCCTTGTTGTTCGCCCCCTCCTTGGGGTCTTTGTTGAGATTGCTGATAACCTCCGGCTTGTGGTTGTTGCGTATTGCCTCCTTCTTGTGGTGGTCTTGTTTGTTGCTGCTGACCGCCTCCTCCTTGTGGTGGTCTTGCTTGTTGTTGTTGGCCGCCGCCCTGAGGTTGCTGACCGCCTCCACCCACAGGCCTGTTTTGAAATTGCTGATTGCCTCCGCCACCGCCTTGGGGAGGTCTGGGGCCTCCGCCACCTCCACCGCCGAACATACCGCCTATCGGACCGCCGCTGATGAACATCATTGGGCCTCCTCCTCGCATACCACCTACGGGGCGTATTGTGCCGTCGTTGCTGTCGTACTCGTTCGACCGTATTTCAGGCATCTTTTCTCGCGGCGTTAATCTTGTCCCTTGCGTGATAGCCTGCAGGCCGTTTATTGTCTTCACGGTCGTGCGATAGTTGCTGAAGTAAACATGCTGCCAGTCAGGATTTTCGTTGCTATAAGACACACCCGGACGAGGATACCAGTAGGTTTCAGGCGTGAACAGTACATAATTATCGGTTTGAAAACTGTATTTTTTATCAATATTGAATAAGTCAGACGCATATTTTTCCTGAAGCAGTTCATCAGGAATATCAAGATAGCAGAATTTGTCGTCGATTCGGCCGTCGTACGAAATAATATACGATGTTGTATCACCCGTATTTAAAATTCGGCCGAAATCAATCTGAAGAATTTGATGGTCGCGGGTAAATGACAGGTTATTCCCTTTTTCTTTTATTTCACGTACTGTCAAAGAAGGATTGAGGCAAAAGATAAAAACGGACGACGTTTCCTGCACGATCCCGTGCATCGTTACCGTCGCAGCGATGGATGAAGGGAATTGTTCCACATATATTTCAAAATCGGTAATGACCATTTGAGGCGCCTTCACATATTTATTATTGATCTCAATATACTTAGCCCTGATGTTTGAAGCGCTCAAGAAAGCATTGACATGTCTGTAACCGGCAAATAATCCGGCTATTATAAATACAAATGCTAAAGTAAGCCAGCGGTAACGTCCGTATTGCGTATTCGGTAATCGTCTGAATAAAAAGATGGAAATACAAATAAAGCCCAAACCAATCAATAAATACATTAAACGATGATTAATAAGGGAAGCCCAATTTGTAAATCCTACAATGGAAGATTTTACCAAAGGTGTATTATACACCATATAATCAAAAAGATAGTAAAATTTATCGGAAATATAAAATAAAGTGAGTGCGATATAACCCAATAAAAGAACAAAAGTAATAGCCTGATTTTTAATGATAAGCATGCATCCGATCGACAAGCCGAAAATATAAATCAATGTCGGAACACTTATCAGCAGAAAATAAACAAAATAAGAAACCCAATCGATAGAGACGCCAGAAACAAAATTAAAAATGATAACAAGTAAAATTATAATCAGGTTTAGCCGGATAAAAACGTTCATATTCCCCCATATTTTTCCGAAAACATATTCGGCATTACTGAGCGGATGTACATAAAAAACTTCGGAAGTGTCTAATTTTTTGTCCGATTTCAAAAATTCGGACGACAGAAAAACGGCGATTACTGCCTGGCCGGTGTTCAGTAACAATAAGTTAATATAGGGAATATTGGAAGACAACGCCCGCATAATCCAAAATTGAGGGTTTTCAGGAGTTACCAAAAAAGCAAAATTAAATATGCTGAGAACTAAAATCGCCAAAACGAGAAAAACTCTATAGAACCAACTCCTCATCAGAAGTTTGCTTTCGTATTTGGCAACAGAATTAATATTATCTAATACAGCCATATTTTTAAAGTTTATTCATAATAAAAATGCTTTATGTAAAAATGTATAATGTAAGAACAAAGACTGAATTTATTTCAAACAGTTTAATTACAACCAATTTTTTAATTATCTAACTGTTTACCCAGCGATTTAACTTTTTCTCCATATAATATACATACGCATGTTCCAAGTTCGGTGGATAAGGTTCGGCATTATAACCTTCTATTTCATCGGCTACTACCTGCACCTCCCAGCCTGTGCCCGAAGGAATGGTGGTTATGACAGGGTACAATTTGTCGATCTGACCTAATTCATCACCATTGATTTTTATACGCCATACTTTGCCTTCGGTCTCTTTAAGCATTTCCTGCGGAGCGCCAAAAAAAGCTAATTCGCCGGTATTCATCAGCGCCATATTGTTGCACGTACTCGAAATATCCCCGACTATATGTGTAGAAAGAATTATGGAAACATCTTTTTTACTGATTTCAGCTAAAAGATTCCGGAAACGAATACGTTCTTCGGGGTCAAGACCGGTTGTGGGTTCATCAACAATGATCAACTTCGGATTATGTATCAATGCCTGCGCTATACCAAGTCGACGCTTCATCCCGCCCGACAGTCTGTTGGCATAACGCTCCCTCACATCAAACAAACCGACACTTTCGAGCATTTCATCAACAGCCTGTTTGCGTTGTTTACTATTATTCATACCCGATAAACGGGCAGCATAATCTAAAAACTCATACGTTTTATATTTGGCAAAAAAACGAAAATCCTGCGGAAGATAACCGAGTATTTTTCGCACTTCTTTCCTTTGTTTCAGAAGATTATATCCAAACACTTCGACTTCGCCATTAGTTGGTTCCATCAAAGCAACTAAAATACGCATCAGCGTGGACTTTCCGGCGCCGTTTGGCCCCAACAAACCAAACATCCCTGTCGGAATCTCCATATTAATATCTTTAAGGGCATGATTCCCGTTTGGATAAATTTTGTTCAGTGAGCGGATAGAAATACTCATAAATGGTTTTTTATTTTAAAAAAATTGATTAGAAACCCAAAAGTAGAAAAAAATCATTATCTTACATAATACTGTCAAATAAGATAGAAGAAACTACAAAAAGTTTAAATAGCCTATAAAAAAAACCTCCAATAATTAATAAAAGGAGGTTTCTGTACCCAGAGCCGGGGTCGAACCGGCATGGAAATGAATCCACTGGTGTTTGAGACCAGCGCGTCTACCGATTCCGCCATCTGGGCTTATTTCCAAAAAGTGTGGCAAAAGTAATATAAATAATTGAAAATTAAAAATTAAAAAAATATTTTTTTAATGTTAATGTGAGACAAGCATAAATTAATAACATGTAAGTTTTATAAAATGAACAATATAGAAAAAAATTGCCGGAATGGGAACCCATTCCGGCAATCAAAAAAAAAACTAAAAAATTAATGAAAAAAAAGAAAGAGAGGTGGTAATTCTATTTTTTTTCGAAAGCTGCATCGAATGCAACTGATGATGTTTCAAAATCCATTTGTTTTACAAATTCACATGCTTCGCGTGCACCATGTTCGCGATCCATTGCACTATCTTCCCATTCGACCGACAAAGGTCCTTGATAACCAATGTAGTTTAATGCTCTGATTATTTCTTCAAAATTTATATTTCCTCTTCCCAGACTGCGGAAATTCCAATAACGATCGGGATGACCAAACGTAACATAGCCTCCAAAAACACCTGCAGGTTTCGGTGTGTCGCTCCAATAAACATCCTTCATGTGAACATGGAAAATACGCTCTGCAAAACGATATATAAACTCTACATAATCTACACCCTGATAGCCAAAATGACTTGGGTCATAGTTAAATCCAAATGCCGGATGATAGTCAATAGCCATTAATGCGCGTTCAGCTGTTATAATATCGAAAGCTATTTCGGTAGGATGCACTTCAAGGGCAAAACGAACGCCTAATTTTTTGTATTCGTCTAAAATTGGTATAAAACGACGTGCAAAATCTTTGTATCCTTCCTCTATCATTTCATCAGGTGTCGGCGGAAATGAATATAAATATTGCCAAATTGAACTTCCGGTAAAGCCGGCAACTATGTTTACTCCTAAAGCCTTGGCAGCATGTGCTGCACGAATTAATTCATCTGCAGCGCGCTGACTAACTCCTTCAGGATTCCCATCTCCCCAAATATAATCAGGAAGGATAGCCTTATGACGAATGTCTATATTATCGCAAACAGCTTGCCCAACAATGTGAGAAGATATCGCAAACAGTTTTAAATCATATTTCGTCAATAATTCTTTTATTCCTGCATAATACGCCTCGTCGGTATGACGCAGGTCTACATGTGCAGGTAAGCCAAGTTCTAAACCGTCGTAACCAAACGATTTTGCTTTTTCACATATTGTCTCTAAAGACAGATCACCCCATTGAATGGTGTACAATGTTACAGGTCGAGCCATAATTTTTTTTATTTTATATTAATTTATCAATAATGAATACAAAAATATTCTTTTAAAATTAAATAGCCAAATTTTTTTTCTTTTTTCGCTATGGTTGATTTTTATTATTAATATTAATAGTTCTTAAAATTTTATTGATATATATGTTTTTCTGTTGAAAATGTTGATTTTTTTTTTCAGTTTTCTTTGCAAAAATGATTAGTAATGATCAATGGAATATTATATACATGATATTAACATATATATTGTTAGTTAATAAGTTGAATTTAAAATAATTAATAATTTTAATAATGATGTGTTCATAACTAATTTATTGTATAACTTTTGTACTGAGTTATTACAAATGATGTTTATTTTTTATAGAAAAGTAATTTAAAAATGATGAATAATTAAGTTTTAATTTATCAAAAATATATGAGAATATGTATATATATCATTTATTAACATTGTTATTGATAGTTTATAAACAGATAATTAATAAAACCTACACAATTAAATTCCGATGTTTTCTAAAAATATCCCAACCTGCATAAACTAACAAACCTATTAAAATTAATCCGCTGATAATGGAAGAAATAAGAGATATTTTAGCTCCACGTAGGAAAATATCGTCTATACATTTAAATTCAATTGTGTGACTTCCGGCGGGTACTTCGAGTCCGCGTAAAATATAATTAACACGGATTACAGGGATTTCAGTGCCATCAATATAGGCGTGCCAGGTTTTATAGTATATCTCCGAAAAAACAGCTAATTGAGGTTGGATATTTGAACTTTCATAAATTATGTTTCCCGGATTAATATAATCTCTTAATTTGATATTTGCCAGACTGTCTGCATTTTCGTGTTGAAGTTGTGGCCAATTTGGAATGGTATTTTTCCATTCAATGTTTACAAATACAACCTGAGAAGGATCAAAATCCTTCAAACCGGCTATTTCTTCATCAGGCGAATTTACCCATTTAATTTCGTTTACAAACCAAGCGTTACCCAACGCTTCTGCATTAAAACTTACTTGAGGAGGCTGTCCCTGTTGTGGCTGAAAAATAATGTATCTTGTATTAAGCATATTAAGTACATTAACATTTAACGGATTACCTGAAAGATGATGATCAATAATATCCTGATAACGTTGCAGTTTAACAGGGCTATATCCGCCAATGGATTTGTGAAAATAAGAAGTATTGGATTCTTGAGTCCAATTAGGAGCATAATTAAAAACCCGATAATTAGAATCTTTGTCCTGCAATATTTGGAGGTCGGCTTCAGTAGGTGTAACTACGTTTGTATTTCGTTTATAAACAAAATTGTCTTCGTTGAGGAATCTTCTGTCAACCATCCATAAATCAATCAAAATCAATATACCGATAATTGCAATCAGATATGAAATTTTGAGTGATTTTTTAAAATAATACCAAATAACTCCGGCGGATAAAGCAATGAAAAAGAATGATCGCCAAGCATCTGAGGTTAGCATATTTTTGCGGTCTTCAATCAAAGAACTTAAAAGTTCCGGAGGATAATTAGCATCCACAAACGACGAAAAACCCATCAGACTTCCTCCTACTAAGGCAAACAACAAACACAAACCTCCTGTAATACCGGCTGAAATATAAAGAGGTTTTATATATTTTTCCCTACTTACCCCCGTCATTGCGGGTTCGACCCGCAATCCCCGATTCTCCCCGATTTCTTTTAATGCCAATACTGCCATTGCAACCATTGTGACTTCAGCTATGGTAAGCGCCATTGCCGGCGTGCGAAACTTACTGTACAGAGGAAGGTTATAGAATAAAAAATTGTTTATAAATTCGAAATTTCTTCCCCAAGCCAGCACAAAAGAAAGAATAGTAGCTGCCAACAACCACCATTTTTCGCGTCCTTTTAGAACGAAGAGGCCAAAAACAAATAGAAAGCATATAATAGCTCCGGCATAAGCAGGTCCACTGGTACCCGGCTGATCGCCCCAATACATTGGAGCATTTTTACTGATTTGAACAGCCTGGTTTCCATATCCGGCTTTTTGTAAAAATTTATAAAATTCCGAATCCGTACCAATATTATAACCTGACTTTGCGCCGTAGAAGTTGGGAATAAGCAATGTCATGGTTTCCATTTTTCCATAACTCCATTGAAAAGCATAATCTATATCCAATCCTGAACTTTCTTTTTTTTCTTCATTATTTGTTTGAAGCACAGAGCCTCCGCGCATTGTATCTTTGACATAATCTGCATTTGAAATAAGTTTACCCAACGAGGGAGCTATGGCAATAAGCGCTATAACAAGTAAAATGGCGGATGACTTAAAAAAATCCTTTATTGTTTTTTCTTTTATGGCATACACCAAATAAACAATTGCTAAAATTATTATCATGAGTAATAGA
>Ga0082212_10002639_pt1 | contig 25919 bp, 23 predicted proteins | sample TergutNt197P3_FD_71548 | JGI IMG/M metagenome (GOLD analysis project Ga0082212, IMG submission 71548) | Neocapritermes taracua P3 segment gut microbial communities from Petit-Saut dam, French Guiana - Nt197 P3 | ecosystem: Host-associated > Arthropoda: Insects > Digestive system > Gut ...
TCAAAGATAAAAAGATATTGATCGCAGGTCTAGGGAAATCAGGGGCTGCTGCCCTTGGCGCACTGCTTCCCAAAGGGTGCAGGCTTTTTGCGCACGACTCGAAGTCGGCCTCCTGCTTCGAGCCGGAATTGCTGAAAATGCTTGAAAATAACAATGTGGGCTGTTATTTCGGAAAAATGCCTGCGCCCGAGGACCGGTTCGACATGCTGGTCATGAGCCCTGGGGTTCCGGCTGACTCGGAATTCGTAAAAAACGCAAACGAGGTCATAGGGGAAATCGAGCTGGCTTACAGGCTCAGCAAGGGGAAGTTCGTTGCAGTAACGGGAACGAACGGCAAGACGACGACAACAGCCCTAGTGGGTGAGATATTCAAAAGCGCCGGCAGGGAAACGTTTGTCGTCGGGAACATAGGGAACGCCGCAGCAGGGGCAGCAGGGAAAACTTCAGAGGACTCGTGGCTGATAACGGAAGCGAGCAGCTTCCAGCTTGAGACGACGAAGGATTTTAAGCCCTATGTTTCAGCAATCCTAAACATAGCTCCGGATCACTTGGACAGGCATAAGAACATGGACAATTACATTGAGGCTAAAGCAAAAATATTCAAGAATCAAGACGAAAACGACTACTTTGTCGTAAACTATGACGATAAAACCGCATATGCCCTTGCATTAACGTGCAGAGCAAAAACAGTGCCTTTCAGCAGGGTTTCCGAACTGGAGTTTGGCACGTTTGTAAAAAACGGCAGTATCGCATGCCGGGGCACGGACGGAGAATTGACAGAGATTTGCAGCACCAGAGAGGTTTTGATACCCGGTGGGCACAATTTGGAAAACTGCTTGGCAGCGGCAGCCATCGCTTTTTTTGCCGGGGTTCAGGCTGACACAATTAAACAAACGCTGAAATCCTTCGCAGGGGTTCCCCACAGGCTGGAATTCTGCGGAGAGGTTAATGGGATAAGGTTTGTCAACGATTCAAAGGGGACGAACCCGGATGCATCGGCAAGGGCGGTCGAAGCCGTCGAAGGGCCGATCGTACTCATCGCAGGAGGACATGACAAAAAATTGGAATTCAGCGAGTTTGTGGATGCTTTCCACGGCAAGGTGGAGCATATGGTCCTAATGGGCGAAACGGCTGAAACTATAAAAGCAACGGCAGAGGGCAAAGGCTTTCGCAACTGCACAGTACTGGGCAGTATGGAGGAATGCGTGAGAAAGGCCTTTGCCCTAGCCAAGCCGGGAGGGACGGTGCTGCTGTCGCCTGCGTGCGCAAGCTGGGGCATGTACGGCAATTTTGAAGAAAGAGGCGACCACTTTAAAATGTGCGTCAAGGGGCTTGGGAGCTAATGGAAAGATTTGGGGGGAAAATGAAAACAGGGGATTTTTTCCTTGTTATACTGACAGCGTGCTTGGTCATCTTCGGCATAGTCATGGTGTTTAGCTCAAGCTATTACACTGCGATTAACGAAAGGGGCGACCCGTACTATTTTTTGAAGCGGGACGTAGTCTGGGCGGCTTTGGGGCTTTGCCTCATGTATGCCACGACCTTTCTGGATTACCGGGTATATGCGAAAATGGCACCGCACATCATGGCTGCCAGCGTGGTGCTGCTGGCACTGATTTTCACCCCTCTGGGCATTACAAGGAATTATGCAACCCGGTGGCTGGGGGCAGAAGGCTTTCCGCTTACAGTGATGCCTGGCGAGATCGCAAAAATCGCGGTCATCATTTTCGTGTCCTGGTACTTGGCCAGCGACCCGGGCAGGATTCGTTCGCTGACGAGGGGGATACTGCCTCTCATGGGGCTGTGCGCTGTGTGCGCGGGCTTGATAATCAAACAGCCCAACCTTTCGACAGCCATAACGGTAAGCTGCATCATCGTGGGGATCATGTTCGTAGCCGGCCTCAACACCTTCTATCTTGCAGGGCTTGCGGGAACTGGAGCAGCTGTGGTTTTCGGGCTGATTTTCTCCGACAAGACGGGGTACTGGTTCGGCCGCTTCACCAGTTTTCTGGATCCTTTCGCAGATCCGGTCAACTCTGGGTACCAAGCCGTGCAGTCCTTGCTTGCTTTGGGTTCAGGAGGGATTTTTGGGCTGGGGCTTGGGAAAGGGCTTCAGAAAAACCTGTATCTGCCAGAGCCGCAAAACGATTTCATTCTTGCAATAATCGGGGAAGAGCTAGGTTTTATTGGGTGCATACTGCTGTTTGCTGCCTATGTGCTGCTAATATGGCGAGGCGTACATATCGCGCTAGGTGCACCGGACATGTTCGGTACGCTGCTTGCATCAGGAATCACGATAATGGTCGCGGTTCAAGTGTTGCTCAACATTGCAGTGGTGACGTCGTCGCTGCCCCCCACAGGAATCACACTGCCCTTTGTAAGCTACGGAGGGAACGCGCTAATGCTGTTTATGGGTTCAATGGGCATACTTATAAACATATCAAGGCATTCTGCCAGGTGGCCACAGTGAGGGTCGTGATGGCGGGAGGAGGGACAGGCGGGCACATATACCCGGCTGTTGCCATTGCCGAACATATAAAGAGCAAGCACCCAAGCGCCGAAATACTGTTCATCGGAACCGAAAGAGGGCTTGAAAAGAAGCTGGTGCCACAGAGCGGCTACCCTATCAGGTTCATTACGGTTACTGGGTTCAACAGGAAGGAACTGCTGAAAAACTTTAAAACCCTTTTAAACCTAAGGCAGGGGCTAAAAGAGGCAAAGGAAATAATAAGCGAGTTCAAACCCGACATTGTAATAGGGACAGGCGGGTATGTATGCGGCCCTGTCGTGAAAGTCGCGGCCGAAATGGGGATAAGGGCGTTCATACACGAACAGAATGCATTCCCGGGGTTGACGAACCACCTGCTTGAGAAACATGCCGAAAAAGTCTTCACGGGTTTTGAAGAAGCAGGGGCAAGGTTTAAAAACCAAGGCAAAATAGTGTTTTCAGGGAACCCTGTAAGAAAAGAATTTTACAACGCAGGCAAAAAAGCGGCAAGGGCGAAGCTGGGCGTCCCTGACAGCAGTTTCATGGTTCTTTCCTTTGGGGGGAGCCAAGGGGCAGACAAGATAAACGAAGCGATGGCCGAAGCCGCAGCCGTATTTTCGGACATTGACGGCATTGTCCTGTTTTTTGCCACAGGCAGCAGGCACTACAGCGGAATTGTAAGCGGTTTTGAGGAAAGAGGCATAAGGCTCGGCGAAAACATACGCATACTGCCTTACCTTGACGAGATGGATCAGTACTTAGCCGCATGCGACATCGTAATAAGCCGTGCAGGCGCATTGACAGTGTCGGAGATCGCTGTGTCCGGAAAACCAGCCATACTCGTCCCGTCGCCAAACGTGACAGGGAACCACCAATATTTCAACGCAAAAGCTGCGTCAGAGCGGGGCGGAGCAATATTGATGGAAGAAAAGGGCTTTTCCGCAGAGGGCTTGATAAGCATTCTCCTAAAAATGAAAAACAACAGAGGCATTCTGGAAGAAATGGAAAAGGCATGTACGCATGCTTCCCAAGTCCGCGCAGTTGAGGTGATTTACAGCAACTTGGGCATTGATGGGTCATAAAAAGAAAGAAGACGATGCAGATGGCAGAGGAGGCGCAAAAGAAAAAGAAACGGAAAAGGCGAAAGAAGCACTACTTCCTGAGGCTGGTATTGGCCATTGCTGCAGGGGCGGGGCTGTATTTCATGCTGTCGTCCTCTTTTTTCGACGTGCAGGGGATAAACGTGGAAAGCAACAGCTACTACACTAAGGAGCAGATAATAAGCAAAGCGGGTGCAAGGACCGGAGACAACATTTTCGGCGTGAATACGAAAAAATTCAAGGAAGCGCTTTTAAAGGACCCGTACATAAAAAACGCCAGAGTGAAGCGGACGCTCCCTGGGACAGTTGTGATAATCGTTGAAGAGAGGAGCGAATCAGCAGGGGTGCCATACGCAGACATGTTCGTCATCTTGGACAAAGACGGCTTGGTGCTCCGAAAAACAAACGCAGAACCAAAACTGCCGCTCATCACGGGCGTAGTTATAAAGACCATGGAGGAAGGAAGCCCTCTTGAAGTCGAAGGGACCGGAGCGCTCACAGGGTCGCTGAAAATAGTCGCAGCCATGGAAAGCACGAACATGTATTTCAAGCGGGTAGACATCTCAGGCATCGCCGTAAAGGCGTACATTTACGACCAGCTCATATGCCAAGGGACCCCAGAGAACATACTGAACAGCATGGTGAACGGAAACTTGGAAACTTTTGTGTACCACCTATATACAAAAGGGACAGAAAGAGGTATTATAAATGTGGGCAGCGGCAATGAATTTCCGTTTAGCCCTTGGGTCGAATAAAACGATGGAGAGAAACCGATGAAAAAAGCCGGTGCGATGATCACCATATGGATTATGGCGCTTCTCATTGGATGGGTGCTTTCGGTGCAGATAATGACAACCGACGGCTCGGATCAGGGCGGGCTCGTCCCTATAGTCAAGCTCAAGCAGTACGAAGAAGAACTGAAAATGCTGAGGGGCGAGAAGGACGACGCGCTAAGCGAACTCATCGAACTTGAAGCCAGGATGAAGAACATTGAATCGGAGAAAGCCGCAGAGAACGATTTCATTAAAGCCCTCGTCTCTGACTTGGAAAAATACAAGATGGCATCGGGCGTCCTTGACGTGCAGGGTCCCGGCGTCGTCATCACCATAAAGGATTCTGCTAAGACGGACGAGTACCAAGACGACTATAACAGTATACTCTACAATTCCGAGCAGTTTTTAAGCCTGATAAACAAATTGAAGGAAGCGGGGGCAGAAGCTATATCTGTGAACGAGCAGAGGATAGTCGGAACCACTGAGGTTAGCTTGGCAGGGAACGGGATCAACATAAACGGTTCGGCTACAGCGCCGCCCTACACGATTAAGGCGATAGGGAACCCCGGCATCATCGAAGCCGCGCTGACTATACGCGGGGGGATCATCGAGACGATGAAAAAAAAGTACAACTGGATAGTTGACATAGCTCAAAGGGAAGACATTACCATCGCCAGGTACACTGGGGTGGTTTCATTCAAAAGCGCAAAACCTGTTCCTGTAGGCGAGGAAGAGAGTTAACCAGGAGGCTGGCATGATAGCAAGGATACCGCTTGTCGGAGCTTTTTGTTTTCTTATCGGGCTGTTCCTCGTTTCCCAGTTCGGTGTGACAGAGGGGCAGAGCGTTTACGTTTCGGCGAAAGCAGTGGGTGAGTACAGCACCTCAATTGAGAGCGAAAAACGCGAAATAGAAAACATAATGGACAGGATAGAGGATGCTCAGGAACAGCTGGCAAAATACGAGGCCGCCAAGGACGAAGGCGATTTCAGCGAAATAACAGCTGGCCTCATAACTGAAATATCAAAGTACAAGATGTTTTCAGGCTACGAGGCTGTGCAGGGACCGGGCGTGAAAGTCACTATAGACGACGGCACGAGGCCGCTTTTCGAGGGTGAGGACATTAACGTGGTGCTTGTTCACGACGTAGACATAATCATGATCATTAACGACTTGAGAAGGTGCGGCGCAGAGGCCATATCCGTAAACGGCCAACGGGTCGCAGACAGGACCGAGATATCATGCTCCGGGTACACTGTGAGGATCAACGGGCAGGTTTTTGCAAGGCCCTTCGTGATAAGGGCGATCGGCGACGGAAAGAGGATGTCAGCGAACCTGCTCAGCTACGAGGGCTACGGCACTCTGTTAAAAAACTACGGTGTGCAGTTTTCTATTGAGCTGGTAGAGGACATGGTTATTCAAGGGTATGCTGGCGCAGCAGCCTACAAATACATGACGAACGTTTAGGAGGTATGTAAGTTGGCTATAGTAATGCTCGTCTGCCTTGCCGCCGGTATTGCGCTGGGCTTCGTGTTTAACGTGTCGTACCCACTGGAATACTCGTTTTACATCACTATGGGGCTCCTTGCCGCAATGGATTCGGTAGTTGGGGCGCTGCGGTCTTACTTGGAAGGAAAGTACAGCAATTTGGTGTTCGTCACCGGATTTCTGACAAACGCCGCATTGGCGGGAGTTTTGACGTTTGTCGGCGATAAATTGGGGGTCCCGCTTTATTACGCCGCGATACTGGTTTTCGGCGGCAGGCTGTTCAACAATTTGGCAGCAAGCAGGAGGATAGCTTTGGACAAATACCTGGACAAAAAAAACAAAAACAGGGAAGAAAAATAAGTGCATTGTCAAACAATATGTGGTATGATAGTAATCGTATATAGTAATATATAGTAACCGGAACCATTTTATGATCAAGGGGGGCATTTTTTGATGTTACAATTTGAGATAAACGGAGGAGAAATTGCTCAAATTAAAGTTATCGGCATAGGCGGCGGAGGCTGCAACGCAGTCAACAGGATGATTGAGGCAGGGCTCAAGGGCGTCGGCTTCATGGCGATCAACACCGACAAGCAGGCTTTGAGCGAGTCCATATCAGAGGCGAAAATCCAGATAGGTGAAAAACTTACCAAAGGGAGAGGCGCCGGGGGCAACCCCGAGATTGGCCAAAGGTCTGCGGAGGAAAGCATCGAAGACCTCAAGAAATTCATAAACGGCTCGGACATGGTGTTCATCACGGCGGGCATGGGCGGAGGGACCGGCACGGGTGCCGCGCCGATCATCGCCAAAGCGGCAAAGGACATGGGCATCCTCACAGTGGGAGTGGTCACCAAACCATTTACTTTTGAAGGGAAAAAGAGGAAGGACCATGCCGACCTCGGCATAAAATTCCTGAAAAAATACGTGGATGCGCTGGTGGTCGTCCCCAACGACAAGTTGCTGCAGGTATCGGAAAAGAACACATCCGTCATTGAGGCTTTCCGCATGGCTGACGAGGTGCTGCGGCAAGGGGTTCAGGGCATTTCTGACCTTATTGTCGAATCGGGCATCATCAACCTTGACTTCGCCGACGTTAAAACGATCATGAGCGACAGGGGCATTGCGCACATGGGCGTCGGCCGCGGAAAAGGAGAGGGCCGCGTGGAAGAGGCTGTCAAAGCCGCCATCGAAAGCCCGCTGCTTGAAACCAGCATTAACGGCGCAAGGGCTGTGCTCATCAACATCATGGGAGGCTACGACCTTGGCATGCTAGAGGTCAACGAAGCTGCGGACAAGGTGCAGAGCGCTGCCGACAAGGACGTGATACTGATCTTCGGTGCTTCCATCAAGGAAGAGCTGGCAGACGAGATGATAATTACAGTGATTGCCACAGGCTTCGACGACGCAAGGCCAGGCGAGCATATCGGGGCAGGGAGCCAAGCTATCCTCGACGCAGCGACAAGCGGGGACAATTTCAGCATGGACGTGGACGCAGCCACTGCCGAATACAGCAGCGCAAGCCCCAGGCAAGCCGCCCCAAGCAAAACTACAGTAGGGCAGGACGAAGCCAAGTCTTGGACGCCGAGCTGGCTTGAGATACCGACGTTCCTGCAGGAGAAGAAATAAAGAGCACGACAAGTGCCAGGCGATGAAGGGCCGGCGGCAAAGCCGGCTCTTTAGTTGTGTGGCGAGCATCGGTTTTAGGCGAGGGCAATGAAAGAGATAAGCTCAAAGGCAAACAAGAATTACAAACTATGCATGCAGCTGGCGCTCAGGAAGTACCGCGACAAGTACGGGCTTTACTTGGTAGAGGGCCGCAACCTGTTTGACGAGGCAGCCCGCTCCGGCGCAGAGACAGCGGCGGTGTTCCTGCGCTCTGACTGCCCGGCACCAAGTTTTCTTGACGTTCCTGAAACATACGTGCTGGGCAAGAAGCTCTTTGACGGCATAGCCCAGACTGAAACCAGCCAAGGGATAGTTGCCATAGTAAAGAAGAAGCACTACAGCGAGAGGGAATTCTTCAGCCTGTGCGGAGACAAAAACGTGCTTGTGCTGGACAGGCTGCAGGATCCCGGCAACATAGGGACGATGATCAGGACGGCAGAAGCGGCTGGCTACGGCGGCGCCGTGATAATGAAGGAAACAGGGGACATATATTCCCCCAAGGCGGCAAGGGCCGCCGCCGGCTCGCTTTTCAGGCTGCCGGTGTTGTTTGCAGACACTCCGCTTGAGGCACTGGGGGTGCTGAAAGCCCACGGGAAAAGAGCCGTAGCCACTTGCTCTGACGCCGAGGCTTGTTACTACGGCGCTGACCTTGGAAGCGGCGTAGCGCTGCTCATCGGAAACGAAGGCAGCGGGCTCTGCCGGGAATTTGCAGAAGGCGCCGACATGAAGGTCAAGATACCGATGGCGCAAGGCGTTGACTCCCTCAACGCCGCCGTGGCGGCAGGGATACTGATGTACGAAAGCAGGCGGGGTCCTCAAATTCCCCAGACAGCAAGTTTTTATTTCCGCAATCACAAAATTGGTCTTGACAACTACTAGCCTGTGCGTTAGGCTTTAGAATAGCACGGTTGACGGAGGAACAAACAGATGAAAGAAAAATTGAACGCTCTGCGCCTCGAAGTGGAGGGAATGATTGCAGCTGCAAAAAACGAGGTGGACCTTCAGAAAGTAAAAACGTCGATTCTTGGCAAGCAAGGTTCGCTTACTGATGTGTTAAAAGAATTGCCCCGCCTTGACGCTTCGATCCGCTCTGAAATTGGACGGGAAGCAAACAGGCTAAAAAACCGTTTTTCGGAGCTTATCGAATCCCGAAGGGAGGAAATCAAGCTCAAGGCGTCTGAAATCCCGCCTGATTTCGATTGCACAGTCCCCGGCATTGCCCCGCCAAGCGGGTCGCTTCACCCTATCACGCAGATGTGCTACGACCTGAACGACACTTTCCGCTCATTGGGGTTTGAGGTGTTTCAGGAGCCTGACATTACGAGTGAGCTCTACGGCTTTGACAACCTCAACTTCCCACCTGACCACCCGGCGAGGGAGAGCATGGACACTTACTGGCTGGAAGGGCACGATTCGGGGAGCGGAGGGGACAGGCTGTGCCTTCGCCCGCACTTGACAGGCGCCAGCGTTAGGTACATCCAGACTCACAAGCCCCCGTACAGGTTTGTCTACCCCGGCAGGGTCTACCGGAACGAAACTACCGATGCGCGGCACGAGCGGGCGTTTTTTCAGTACGAAGCGCTCATTGTCCAACAGGATTTTACTTTTTCCGCAGGCAAGGTGATGATAAAGAGCATTTTGTCAAAGGTGTTTGGACGGGACGTCCCGGTCAGGATGAGGGCGGGCTTTTTCCCCTTCGTCGAGCCTGGATTTGAGATTGACATGGGTTGCCTTGTGTGCGGCGGCAAGGGCTGCAGCGTATGTAAGCATGTCGGATGGATAGAGATAATGCCGGGCGGGACTCCTCACCCGAACGTCCTTCGGGCTGCAGGGCTTGACCCGGACGAGTTCACCGGGTTTTACGTTAACATTGGGCTGGACAGGTTAGTTATGATGCGCTACGGGGTCGACGACGTCAGACTGTTCCACAGCGCCGACCTTCGGTTCTTGAGCCAGTTCTGTTAGGAGGGGAAAAGATGAAGCTTTCACTGAATTGGATAAAGGAATATGTAAATATACCAGACAGCATTGACCTGTCGCAGCTGGCCTACGACTTGACGATGTCAACTGTCGAAGTTGAAGGGGTTCACGACTTGGCAAAGGGTTTCGACAAGATGGTGGTCGGCGTTGTTGCAAGCGTACTGCCGCACCCGAATGCAGACAGGCTGAAAATATGCAAGACAGACACAGGCGATGGCAGCATCCACGACATCGTGTGCGGCGGCATCAACCTGTGCCCGGGCATGAAGGTCGCCGTGGCGCTTCCCGGCGCGAAAGTGCGGTGGCACGGGGAAGGCGAGCTTGTGGAAATAGGCTGCGCAAAAGTACGCGGCGTGGAGAGTTTCGGGATGATCTGCGCATCGTCGGAGATTGGGCTTTTTGACCTGTTCCCGTTTACCGAACAAGCGACCATTTTGGATTTGTCGGCATTTGACGCCGGAGCAGGGACGCCTCTTGCCGGAGCTCTCGGGTTGGAAGACGTCATACTTGAAATTGACAACAAGTCCATTACAAACCGCCCGGACCTTTGGGGGCATTACGGCGTTGCACGGGAAATTTCAGCGCTCTACGACCTGCCGCTTGCAGAATTCACGCCGTTCGCACCGCCGGCTGAATCCGGCTTTACAGTCGAAGTGGAGGACACACAAAGATGCCCGAGGTACATCGGCGTCAAAATCGAAGGCTTGTCCGTGAAGCCTTCGCCGTTTGAAATGCAAAGCCGCATTTGGAGGGTCGGCATGCGCCCGATCAATGGGATTGTTGACGTCACCAACTATGTGATGCTGGCGACGGGGCAGCCTACCCATGCTTTTGACGCAGACAATATTGCGGGGCACATTACGGTCCGCAGAGCCGGCGATTCTGAGAAGCTGCTGCTCTTGAACGACAAGGAACTGCTGCTTTCCAGCGACGATCTGGTGATAGCCGACGACGAATGCGCTGTCGGGCTGGCTGGCGTCATGGGCGGCGCGAAAGACTCGGTACTGCCGGAAACCAGCAAAATAATACTTGAAATCGCCAACTTCGAAGCTATCAGCATTAGACGCACCGCGTCACGCTACGAGACGCGGACGGAAGCCGCCACTAGGTACGAAAAGGCCATAGACCCTGAAAGGTGTTCGCTGGCGCTTTCTCTTGTCATGAAGGCCTTTCCGGAATTGTACCCAGAAATAAAAGTGACAGGGTACTGCGACAAATACCCCGTGCACCTTAAGCCTAGTGAGATAGACGTTTCCCTTGACTGGCTGGAAAAGCGCCTCGGCAAACGCATTCCCGACGAGGACATCGGCGGCAAGCTTGAGCGGCTTGGTTTTAATGTTGACTTCAACGGCGACAACATGCACGTCGTTGCACCGACTTGGCGCTCAACAGGCGACATCTCAATCAAAGCTGACATTATGGAAGAAGTCGCAAGGATGCATGGCTACGAGAACTTCGAACCGACGCCGATAACAACTTCTTTCGACTGTGCCATAAACCAGGTTGAGATGGATTTGGAAAGAAAAATAAAGGAACACCTTGCGTTCCGTTGCGGAATGAAGGAGGTGTTCACTTATCCGTGGATGAGCGACGAGTACGTGAACGCAATAATCCAGAACACAGAGGGCATGCTTTCCCTGTCTACGCCTCCGGCGCCTGACGAGAAGCGCATCCGTTCTTCGCTTTTACCCAACCTATGCAAAGCTGTATCCGGAAACCTGCGCTATTTTAACGAGTTTGCAATATTTGAGGCGGCGCAAGTCTTGCGGGACGAGGGTTATGAAGCGCTGTACGACGTGCGCGAGCCGCTGCCGCTGCAGCGCAGGCATGTTGCAGGCGCTTTTGCGGGCAGTACCGAAGACGTGACGCTGCTGTTCCGTAAAGCAAAGGGCGGGCTGGAGTCCATGCCCCGGTACACCCACATGGCGCCGCTGGCGTTTCAGCAGATTGAGAAACCGGAATGGGCCGACAGCGTAGTATGGCTAAATATATGCCTATCAGAGGGCCGGGTTGGCAACCTTGCGCTTTTGTCAAAAAAAGCCGCACTTGACTGTGGGATAAAAAACAGCGCAGTCATGCTGTTTGAACTGGATATCGATTCGCTTGCGCCATACCCTTCAAGGAGCAACGAGTTCGCGCACTTGCCCGATTACCCGATGGCGGACTACGACATATCCCTGCTTTTCGACTCGCCGATCAAATGGGAGTCCATTCTCGATGTTGTTTTGGGCACGAAAGAACAAGGCGAACTGCTTAGGCAGGCATCTTTCGTAGACGAGTACAGGGGCAAGCAGGTCCCTGAAGGCAAGAAGTCAGTGACGATCAGGCTGGTCATCGGTTCGCTCAGCAAAACCCTCACCTCAAGCGAGATCGAAAGCTGCGCCAACGCCGTTGTCAAACGCTTGCAGAAACAGCTTGGAGCAGAGCTGAGGCGCTGAGGAAGGCCTCAGCGCCACCAGTGCTCGCAATTAGCAACGAGTTTTTCACTAATTTGACGCAGATTTTTTTGCGTCTTTTTTGCTTTCCAGCTTGGTTACGACCAAGGCGCAGGCAGCATCGCCGGTGATGTTCAAGGTAGTGCGCCCCATGTCGAAGATGCGGTCCACGCCGGCTACGATAGCAATCCCTTCAACGGGCAGGCCCACGCTTTGCAGCACCATGGCCAGCATGATCATGCCGGCGCCCGGCACCCCTGCTGTGCCGATTGAGGCTAATGTCGCGGTGAGCACTATGGTCAGTATTTGGGTCAGGGTCAGCGTCATGCCGAAGCAGGAGGCAATGAAAACGGTGCAGAGCCCTTGGTAGATGGCTGTGCCGTCCATGTTGATGGTGGCGCCGAGCGGCAGCGTGAAGTTTACAATGTCTTCCCTGGCACCCAGCTTTTTGGTGCAGTCGATGTTGAGCGGCAGTGTTCCGACCGACGAAGCGCTGGAAAAAGCCAGCATCATGGCAGGGAGCATGCCTTTAAAGAACTTGAGCGGGTTCAGGCTGCCAAAGGTTTTGACAATGAACGAGTACACCACCCCTGCATGCAGGATGTAGGCGATGTAAGCTGCCAACAGAACTATAGCCAGCGACCCCAGAATCATGGGTCCGTTGACGGCTACCACCGGCACAATCAGGCAAAATACGCCGATAGGGGAGAGTTTGATGATGAACGCCATGATAATCGTGAACACTTCGTTCAAGCTCTCGACTGCCCGTGCCGCAGGAAGGCCTTTTTCCCCGGCTGCGATGATACCGAAGCCAAAAAACAGGGCTACCACTATCACCTGCAGCATTGTAGCGTTCGCCAACGGGGCGATGATGTTGGAGGGGAAGATGTCGACTAGGACGTTGACGATGCTGGGCGCCGGCGCAGCTTCGTACTCAAGGCTGCTTGTGTCAAGCAGAACGTACCCGCCCTTGAACAGGTTGGATACGACAAGCCCGACCAAGACCGCGAAAGCGGTGGTGCACAGGTAATAGATGATTGCTTTGCCGCCTATGGAGCCCACCTTTCGGATGTCGCTCAATGCCACGACCCCGGCTGCGATGGAGAACAGGACGATGGGCACAACGACGAACTTGATCAAGTTCAAAAAAAGAGTACCGAACGGACGGATGTACTGGGTTGCGAAATCCGGGTTTTGTATAAACAGCAGACCTACTGCAACGCCTGCGGCCAGCCCGATGAATATCCAGGTGGCCAGGGAAAACTTATTATTCTTGGACACAGTAAAACCTCCTTAAACATAATTTGCTGTAACGGGTATTCCAAGTTGAATTTTACTATATGTTTAAAGCGTTTACAATAGATATTTGATGAATTTTATCAATATCCCATTATCTTGCTCTCTTTGTACGTGCCCGTGAGCGAGAATATGACCCACTCGGCGATGTTCGTCGCATGGTCGCCGATCCTCTCAAAATACTTCGCTATCATGACTAGGTCGATTGCCTCGTCGCCATTGGCCGGGTTGTCATGGATCAGGTTGATCATGTCCTTTTTGACTTTTACGAAGATGTTGTCCACCACGTCGTCGTAGTCGATAACTTTTTTCGCAAGATCGAGATCCCTTTTCACATATGCGTCAATGCTCTCCGACAGCATTTTCATGGTTTCCTTTGCCATGTGCGGAATATGCTCCAAGTTCCCCACATACTTTTTATCCGCCAGCATCAATATAATTTCAGAAATGTCCGATGCATGGTCGCCGACGCGCTCCAAATCAGTCAGCATTTTCAGTGCGGACGAAACAAACCGCAGATCCTGTGCAACGGGGTGCTGCTGCATTAGCAGTTTCAAGCACAGCCCTTCGATCTCTTTTTCTTTGTTGTCGATCTGATCGTCAGAATCGATTATTTTCTGCGCCAGCACTACGTCCTGATTGACCAGTGCATGAGTGGCGTCCGTGATCGCTTTCTCTACCATTGAACCCATCTCGATGAGCGAATTGTTGAGAAGCACCAGTTGTTCGTCGAATTTGCGTCTCATATTAGCCAAACCTCCCTGTGATGTAATCACTTGTCCTCTGATCTCTTGGGTTTGAAAAAACCTCCACGTTAGTGCCTTCTTCTATTAAGCGTCCCATCAGCATGAATACAGCCCGGTCGCAAACGCGGCCTGCCTGCTGCACGTTGTGCGGCGCGATGACGATGGTAAACTGCTCCTTGAGTTGCATGAGGGACTCTTCGATTTTTGCCGTTGATATCGGGTCGAGGCCCGAACACGCCCGGTCGAGGATAATAACCTCCGGTTCTAGCGCCAAAACCCGCGCAATGCACAGCCGCTGCTGCTGGCCTCCGGAAAGGCTCATGCCCGATATGGAAAGCCTGTCCTTCACTTCGTCCCAGAGCGCGGCTTTGCGCAGCGACTGCTCCACTGTCTCTGCAATGTCCCTCCTGCCCTTTCTGCCGCTCAACCTGGGCCCGTAGGCTATGTTGTCGAATATGGACATGGGGAGCGGGGTCGGCACTTCAAAGACCATCCCCACTTTGCGGCGCAGCTCAGTTACGTTGGCGCCATGTCCGTACACGCTTTTCCCGTCAAGGAGCACGTCGCCGTCCATGTGCGCCTCCGGGTTCAGGTCGCACAGCCTGTTGAGTGAGCGGAGAAGCGTGGTCACGCCGCTGCTTGCCGGCCCGAAAACAGCCATGATCTCATTCTTTGGGATTTCAAGGTTCAAATTAAAGATAACCTGTTTCCTGCCATAGTAGAAATTCATGTTATTCACAACTATTTTTGTCTGCTGGTACATTTGCCCTCCTACCTGCCTTTTGCTATGAAGCGGTTGACAAACGCGTTGGCGACTACGTTTATCAGCAAAATCAAAACAATCAAGAGCGCAGCTGTGCCGTAGGCGTTTTCCATGGAAATCCCTTCGCTTGCCAACAAGTAGAAATGAACAGCCATCGTGCGTGTCGGCGAAAAAACTGAAGTTGGCATGCCATAGGACGAGCCTGCGGTAAGAATGACTGCGGCTGTCTCGGCGACGCACCTGCCCACGCTGAGGAGAACGCCGTTCACTATGCCAAGCAGCGCCGAAGGGAACACCACCTTGCTGATGGTCTGCCACTTGGTGGCGCTCAGCGAAAAGCTGACTTCGCGGTATATGTGCGGGACGGCTAGGATTGCCTCTTCGGAGGTCCTGATGACAGTGGGCAGGATCATGAACGCCAGAGTCAGCCCGCCAGAAATGATGGACCACCCCAGTCCTAGGTAGATAACAAAAAATATGAAGCCGAAAAGGCCGTAAACGATGGACGGTATCCCCGCTAGGGATTCTGCGCTGAAGCGGATGATGCGAGTCACGATGTTTCCTTTTGTGTATTCTGCCAAGTAAAAGGCTGTGCCGATGCCGAAGGGTATAACTATCGCTATGGCAAGGGCAGTCACCATGAACGTGCCAACTATCGTCGAGGCGATTCCGCCGGCCCGGCCCATGCTGCGCGGAATGTCTGTGAGGAACTGCAAGCTGAGCACTGGCAGGCCTTTTACAAGTATGTATACCATGATGAAGAGGAGCAGCCCTATTACCAAGAGGGCGGCTGCCCAGATCATCGTTTTCGCTATTCTTTCGCTTTGAGCCGGAGTTAGCTTCATAGGTTCATTTCCTCCGCGTGACGTACTGCGCAAATGAGTTTAATATCATTATCGCAACAAACAGCACAATGCCTGTGGCAAAAAGGGCTTGCTGATGCTCACCTGAAGCATACCCCATTTCAATCCCAATGTTCGTAGTGAGCGTCCTGACAGGGTCGAGTATCGACTCGGGAACGGCAACGGCATTGCCCAAAACCATGATCACCGCCATGGTTTCGCCGACAGCGCGGCCAATCCCCAGTATCACGGCAGCGACAATCCCCGATTTGGCTGCGGGGAGCATGACTGCGTAAATCGTCTGCCAATGGGTCATCCCAAGCGCCAATGCGCCTTCTTTGTACTGGCGCGGCAAGGCAAGTATAGACACTTCCGATATGCTGATCACTGTGGGCAGGATCATGATGCCTAGGATGATGGAGCCTGTCAATATGGACAGGCCCGGCCCACCGAACAGGTTCCGAACTGCGGGAACCACGAAAAGCAGCCCCCAAAACCCGTATACCACTGAGGGTATCCCTGCAAGAAGCTGTATGGCAGGCCTGAACAAGTTGCTCATCGCGGGCGGGGCGAACTCTGCCAAAAAAACGCTGCAGCAAATGCCGACGGGCACGCCTATGACAGCCGCCCCCAGCGTAACAGTGACTGAGCCGATGATCATCGGGAAGATCCCGAATTCCCCCCGGCTCGGCGCCCATTCCATCCCAAAGATGAATTTTATTATGCCCACTTCAGCTATGAGGGGCGCACCTTGGCTGATTATGAACACAGTAATCAGCGCCAACGCTGATATTGACGAAAGAGCCAGTGTAAAAAATATGCGCCCTGACAACCGTTCCTTAAACTTCTTCATGTTAATCGCCTTGCAAGGGAATAAGTCCCTCGTCCATCATCAGTTTCTTTCCTTCCGGGGACAGCACGAAATCAATGAACTGCATCGAGAGGCCTTCGGGCTTGGCCTTTGCCACAAGCAAAAATGGCCTGTACAGGCTGTAGTTGCCTTCCAGCACATTTTCCCGAACAGCTGCGACGCCGTTCAATTTTACAGCCTTTACCGTCTGATCAACCAGCCCTAGGGAGATGAACCCCACAGAATCCGGATCTCCAGCGACAATCTGCCTCACGGCGCCGTTGGAATTCTGGACGATGGCCTTGGGCGTAATCCGGAAGCTATCGCCCATGACTAGGTCTTCAAAAGCGCTCCTTGTACCTGAGCCTTCCTCCCTCGCGATGACGTGTATTTTGGCGGGTGTGCCCCCAAGCTGGCTCCAATTGGTTATTTCGGCAGCGTAGATGCCGCAGACCTGCTCCAAAGACAGGTCTGAGACTGGGTTTTTGGGGTTGACGATCACGGCAAGGCCGTCCTTTGCGATTACAACGGACCAAAGCCGCTCGTCTTCCTTGAGATCCCGCGAAGACATTCCCAAGTCAGCGGCGCCGGTTTCTGCGGCAGTGATGCCGGCTGAAGAGCCGCCTCCCTGTACATCGACGCTGTTGCCGGGATGCTGAATCGCGAACTCCTCTGCCAAAAGCTCAATATACGGCTGCACTGAAGTCGACCCGGCGACTACCACGCCCGAGTCAGACCTGCCTGAGCAGGAAGCTGTCAGGCACACCGACAAGGCCAGCACCAAGGCTACAGCTGCGAGTGTCATCTTTTTGTGTTTGCATGCTGTCATGTAAAAACCCCCGTCATCCGAACCGGCCTGTTATATAGTCTTCCGTGCGCTTGTCCTTCGGCGTTGAAAACATCCCTATGGTCGGGCCGTATTCGACCAATTGACCGATCCTGTCTTGACCGATCATCAAAAAGGCTGCCATGTCGGACACCCTGAGCGCCTGTTCCATGTTGTGGGTGACGATGATGATGGCATACCTTTCCATCAGGCTGAACATCAGCTCTTCTATTTTCATGGTGGATTCCGGATCAAGTGCGCTGCACGACTCGTCCATCAGTATTACTTCAGGCTCTACAGCGATTGCGCGGGCGATGCAAAGGCGCTGCTGCTGGCCGGGCGTAAGCTCAAGCCCCGGCTTCTTCAAGTCGTCCTTGACCTCGTCCCAAAGCGCCACTTGGGCCAAGCTACGCTCAACGATTTCGTCCAGCTGGCTTAGGCGCTTTATCCCGTGCTTCTTAGGACCGATCGCGATGTTGTCGTATATGTTCTTGGGAAAGACGTTGGGCCTCTGAAAGACCATGCCGACTTTTTTTCTGAGCGACACCACGTCGGCGTTTTTCCCGTAAACAGAAAGGTCGTCAAGAAGAACTTCCCCTTCGACCCTGACGCTGGGGATAAGGTCGTTCATGCGGTTGAAAACGCGCAGCAGCGTGGACTTGCCGCAACCGGACGGGCCGATTATGGCTGTAATGCTGCGGTCGTAAATATCCATTGTGATATCGCCCAAAGCGTGAAAAGCACCGTAGTACAGGTTTAGCGAGCGGGTCCTCAGCTTAATGCTTTGATTCGGAACAAGTTTTTTTTCAGCCATCCGTAACTCCCGTAAGCAACAACCGTTTTATTGCCGCAAAACAGCAACTATTGACTAGTATATCAAATTTTGCTTGAAAGTGCAATCAAGAAGCAGAATAATATGGCGAAAACTATTGATTTTATTTGCCGAATGAGTATATAATAACCACATTGCAGATAACGAGAATATACAGTATAATGAAAAGGAAATACTTTCAGGGAGAGAGATTGGAGCATGGAAAACAACAAAGTCAGGGTAAAGATTTACGGGCAGGAGTACACCATTGCCGGCGAAGAGACAAGGGAACGCATCATGAAGGTGGCGGATCATGTGGACGTTAAGATGCGGGAGGTTGAAAGAGCTGTCAAATCAGGGCAGGTGTCTGCCATTGCCGTGCTTACCGCAGTCAACATCGCAGATGAATTCTTCAAGGCAGCCGAGGCCGCTTCGGAACTGAGCAAAATGAATACCCAGCTTGAAAAGGACGTCAAGCACTATGTACAGATGTGGGAAGAGGCAAAGAGGAGCTTTTTGCAATACAAGGAGGACGCACAGGCTGTCACGAAGAAAAAAGAGACGCTTAAGGCCACGCTAAGCGAAAAGGAGCAGGAAGTGGCGAGCCTCAAGATTATGCTCGAAGAGGCAGAGGCGAAAGCAAAAAAAGACGTTGAAGCTGAATTCGAGAAACTGCAGGACAAGCTCAGAGATACGGAGAGCAGCTATTTTGACCTTCAAATGGAGAACGTCCAGATGAAAAGCGAGCTGGAAAGGCTCAAGCGGGTTATGGTAAAGAAATGAACCAAAAATCGTACCGGGTTTTGGAATACGACAAGATCATAGAGATGCTGAGCGAGCAGGCTGCGTCGGACATGACGAAAAAAATGACCTGCAAGCTTGCCCCTTACGTTTCTGAACACCAAGTGCGTGATGCGCAGGCAGAAACCACCGAGGCAGCCAGCGTCATTGCAATAAAAGGGAAACCTCCGCTTGGGGCGTTCTACGACATTGAAAACGCATTGCACTTGGCAAAAAAGGGCGGGACACTGACCATGCGGGATCTCCTTCAGGTGCTGTACAACATGAACACGGCACGGAGCATGGCGGGCTTCCTGAAAAGCGACTTGCAGGAATTTCCGATAGTGTCTGGTATACGAGACGTCATCTCGATACAGAGGAAACTCACTGACAACATCGACAGGTGCATTGTTTCCGAAGACGAAATGGCGGACGGCGCCAGTGCTGAACTGCGGAACATCAGACGGAGCATCGGGAGGCAGAACGAGGCCCTGAGGGCTAAATTGAACCAGATAATTAGCTCAGCGGCAAACAGGGCAATGCTGCAGGACGCAATAGTCACCATAAGGCAGGGGAGGTACGTGATCCCGGTCAAACAGGAGCACAAGGCGAGGTTCCCGGGCATTGTCCATGACCAGTCCGGGAGCGGGGCGACGCTGTTCATCGAGCCCCAGGCGATCGTCAACCTCAACAACGAGCTGAGGGAGCTGGAACTTGCCGAGAAAGTAGAGATGGAGCGCATACTGGCCGAACTTTCAGCGGAGGTGGCAGAATGCAGCAGCGATCTTTTAAACAACCAGGACTTGCTCGTCAAGCTTGATTTCATATTTGCAAAAGGGAAGCTTGCTGTCAAGCAGAAAGCCAGCGAGCCAGCAATAAACACAGAAGGCCGCATAAGGATGAAAGACGCGAGGCATCCGCTCATAGACCCACAAAAAGTAGTACCGGTCAACATCTCTGTGGGCGGCGCGTACGACACGCTGATAGTAACCGGCCCGAACACGGGGGGGAAGACCGTGACGCTGAAGACCGCAGGGCTGCTGTCGATGATGGCGCAGGCAGGGCTCCACGTGCCCGCCAGCCCCGGAACCGAAATTGCAGTGTTTCGGAACATTTTTGCGGACATTGGGGACGAGCAGAGCATTGAACAGAGCCTCAGCACTTTTTCGTCCCATATGAACAACATAGTGGGAATAGTCGAAAACACCGACTCGAGCACTCTGGTGCTGCTGGACGAACTGGGGGCAGGGACGGATCCAACGGAGGGAGCTGCGCTGGCCATATCCATACTGGAAGACCTCATGGGCAAAGGCGCAAAGACCATAGCCACGACCCATTACACCGAGCTGAAAAAATACGCGATTTCAAAACACGGCGTAGAAAACGCTTCCATGGAGTTCGACGTAGGCACCTTGAGCCCCACCTTCAGGCTTTTCATCGGGATACCCGGAAAATCCAACGCTTTTAAGATTTCCCAGAAATTGGGGCTGCCCGTTGGAATAATAGAAAAGGCGAAGACGCTCCTCGGCCGGGGCGACATACAGTTCGAGGAAATAATAAGCGCAATAGAGGCCGACAGGAAACACGCTGAAGCTGAAAGGGACGAAGCTGTATTGCTCGCCCTTGAGGCGAAGAGGCAAAAGGAGGAACTCGGCAAGAAGCGGGCGAAGTTTGAAGAACAGAAGGAAAAGCTCCTCGAAAGCGCCAGGGACGAGGCAAGGGGCATGATAGAGGAAGCGAGGGAGCTTGCTGCTGAAGTCCAAAAGGAGCTCAAGGAGCTGACCAAAGTGGAGAACCGCGGCGAGAGGCTCAAGCTGCTGGACGAGAACAGGAAAAAACTGAAGGACGCAGCCGGCAAATACCGAAAGAAACTGAAGCCTGCCGCCAATGCAAACCCCGCCAGCGCAGAGGAGCTCACGCCTGGGTGCCGGGTAAAAGTGGTGGCACTGGATCAGGAGGGTGAGGTTTTGACGCTGCCCGACGACAAAGGCGACATGATGGTCCGCATGGGTATGCTGAAGGTGAACGTCAATATTGCGGACATTGGCATAGTGGCTGACGCAGACGGAAGCCAAAACAAGGAGAAGCACGCGAAATACGGAGGAATGTACAGGCAGAAAGCCCAGAGCGTATCGATCAGCCTGAACGTCCAAGGTGAAAACCTGGACAACGCCAGGATGGACGTTGACAAGTACTTGGACGACGCTTTCATGGCAGGGCTGGAAACGGTGACCATCATCCACGGGCGAGGGGAAGGCATTTTGAGGGAAGGGCTGCACAGCATGTTCAAGACCCACAAGCATGTAAAAAAATTCAGGAAGGGGACTTTCAGCGAAGGGGGGGACGGCGTGACAGTCGTCGAGCTTTCGCGGTAACCATGTACATCGTAAGCGCATGCCTCACTGGGCAGAACTGCAAGTACAACGGGGGGAACAACGAATGCGGCTGGGTGGTCCGTTTTGCTCAAAGCCACAGTTGCGTATTGGTCTGCCCGGAAAACTGCGGCGGCTTGCCTACTCCAAGGCCGCCCGTTGAAATATCAGATGGGAGGGCGGCAGGCAGAGACGGGACGGATGTGACTGGCGAGCTTGCGGCAGGCGCAGAGGCGGCTTATGAAACGGCGCTTGCTGCGGCAGAGGCTGCAGGGGAAAGCGTCGAAGGGGCAATACTCAAGGCTAACAGCCCTTCCTGCGGGTGCGGGAAAATATACGACGGTACGTTCACAGGGAGGCTCATAGACGGAGACGGTTTTTTCGCCAAGCTCTTAAAGGGCAAAGGGGTTGCGGCGACTACTGAAGAGGAGGTTTTGAAATGGTAGACTACAAGCAAAGAATCGCAGAAATCATAATGCCGGCGGCAGGCGGGCTTGCTGCGGGCGAAATCAGGGAAATGGTGGAGGCGCCGGCAGACAGCAAGCTGGGGGATTACGCCTTCCCGTGCTTCAAGTTGGCGAAGGCTATGCGGAAAGCCCCGGTTGTGATCGCCAAGGAGATTGCTGAAAAAATCAAGGACGATGAGATTTTCGCGAAAGTGGAGAGCGTCAACGCTTATGTGAACATTTTCCTGAACAGGGAGCATTTCATGAAAAACCTGATTGGGGAAGCGCTCTCAAGAAGGGAAAACTACGGCCGGAGCGAAATGGGCAAAGGGAAATTGGCAATTGTGGAGTATTCTGCCCCCAACATTGCGAAGCCCTTTCACATCGGGCACATTAGGAGCACCGTGATCGGCCACTCAATTTACAAGATATACGATTACATGGGTTACGACACCGTGAGGATCAACCACTTGGGGGACTACGGAACCCAGTTCGGAAAGATGATTTGTGCTTACAGGAGATGGGGGAACAGGGAGGACGTGGAAAACGAGCCGATAAAATCCCTGCTTTCGTATTACATAAAATTTCATGAGGAATCGGAAAAGGACCCCTCCCTGGAGGACGAAGCTAGGGCGATTTTCACTAGGCTGGAGCAGGGCGACCCCGCAGAAGTTGAGCTTTGGCAGTGGTTTCGGGACGAAAGCCTGAGGGAATTCGGCAGGGTGTACAAGATGCTGGGGATCGAATTCGATTCGTATGCCGGAGAGAGCTTCTATTCAGACAAGATGGGCCGGATACTGGACATGCTCAAGGGCAAAGGCTTGCTTGTGGCGTCAGAAGGGGCGCAGATAGTGGATCTGGCAGACTATAGCATGCCGCCTGCGCTGATAACGAAGCAGGACGGGTCGACTTTGTACATAACCAGGGACATCGCAGCAGCCGTTTACAGGAAGGAGCACTACGATTTCTACAAAAACCTCTACATCGTGGCTTCTCAGCAGAACCTCCATTTCCAACAATGGATAAAGATCATCGAACTCATGGGTTTCGAATGGGCAAAGGACTGCGTACACATCCCCTTCGGGCTTGTCAGCCTTGAAGACGGGACGATGTCGACCAGGCAGGGCAGGGTCGTGTTCCTTGAAGAAGTCCTCACAAAGGCGGTAGAAAAAACAAGGGAGATTATAGTGGAAAAGGGCGTCAACACCGACAACATTGACGAAACGGCGAAACAGGTGGGGATTGGGGCAGTAGTGTTCAACGAGCTTGCCAACAGCAGGATCAAGGACTACGTGTTTTCGTGGGGCAAAGTGCTGAACTTTGACGGCGAAACAGGCCCCTATGTACAGTACTCCCACGCAAGGCTGGCGAGCGTGATGAGGAATGCCGGCGGCCAGGGGGTGGAGAGCTCTTTGGACATAGAAAACTGCGGGATAAGCTTCATAACCGGCGACAGCGCTTTCGAGCTCGCCAGGCTAATATACGACTTCCCTTCGGTTGTGGCGGACGCTGCCGAAAAATACGAGCCCTCTATTGTATCGAGGCATGTTGTGGACATCGCCCAGGCTGTCAACCGTTTTTACCACGACGAACACATCCTGGTTGAAAACCAAGAGGAGAGGAACGCGAAGCTGGCGCTTGTGTATTCCGCAAAAACAGTCCTTAAAAACGGGCTTGGCTTGCTCTGCATGGAAGCCCCGGACAAAATGTAGACGAAGTTGGAGGTGCGCAGAAAATGAGATATGAAGGCAGCGTATACCGGCCTCCCAGCGAAGCTTACAGTTTGATTGTTCAAGTTACGATAGGTTGCGCCCACAACAGCTGCACGTTTTGCAGCATGTTCAAGGACAAGAAATTCAGGGTCAGGGACGTGAAAGAAGTTTTCGAAGACCTTGACATGGCCAGAAAGTACTACAAGCGCGTGGAAAGGGCATTCTTGGCAGACGGCGACGCGCTGGCGCTGTCAACGGACAAGCTTGAAATGATACTCGACTATGCAAAAAAACTGTTCCCCGAATGCGAAAGGGTGAATGTTTACGGTTCCCCCCAAGACGTGCTTCGGAAAACTCCGGAGGAATTGAGATTGCTCAAGAGCAAGGGCGTGGAGATCATCTACATCGGCGCAGAATCAGGAAGCGACAAGGTGCTGAAAGACGTATGCAAGGGTGCCAGCAGGGACGAGATAATTGAGGCAGTCAGGAAAATAGAGGATTCGGGCATCAAGTCTTCAGTAACCTTCATTTCCGGGCTTGGTGGGAAAGCGGGCTGGAGAGACCATGGTTTTTCCACAGGGACTATGATAAGCCAAATGTCGCCGTCATACGCCTCCCTCCTGACACTGATGACAGACCCCGCTGCCCCGCTGCATGGCGACATCGAGTCGGGGAAGTTTGAGCTGCTCTCTGCGGAGGAAGTCGTGGAAGAGACGATGCTACTGCTCAGCAACGTGGATGTCGGAAGGAACTGCGTGTTTCGGAGCAACCATGCATCGAACTACATATCGCTGAAGGGCGAGCTGCCGGAAGACAAGGGCAGGATGCTGAAACAGCTGGAAAACGCGATGAACAATCCTGCGCGCCTCAAGGACGAAAGGTTCAGGAAGCTGTAAATGAAGCTCCTTCTCACTACGCTCAACTCTAAATACGTTCATTCAAACCTGGCACTCAGATACATGTACACTGTTGCAGTGGGAGCGTGTGATTTCATTGAGATAAAGGAGTTTACGATCAACAACAGCGAGGACTACGTCTTCACGGAGATACTGGCGGGGGAATACGACGCCGTCTGCTTTTCGTGCTATATCTGGAACGTGGAAAAGACGGTGTACCTTGCGGAAAACATTAAGAAAGCCCGGCCCGGCACTGTCGTTGTTTTCGGAGGGCCGGAAACGAGCTACCAGGCAGAGGAATTCATGAGCCGGCACAGATGCGTGGATTTTGTGGTCATGGGCGAGGGAGAGTACGCTTTCAGCTGCCTCGCCAGGGCGCTTTGCGAGGGGAGCGGCGAGTTTGAAAAAATCCGCGGGCTGGCGTACAGGAAGCATGGCAGGATCCTGGTGAACCAGAGGGCGGAGCTTCTGGTGTTTGACTCTGTTCCGTTCCCGTACAGCGTTTTGCCCTGCGACAAAGACAAGATAGTCTACTACGAATCTTCGAGAGGGTGCCCATTCGGATGCACCTACTGCATTTCCTCGCTGGAGAAAAAGGTGAGGGCGCTGCCGACCTCTAGGGTGCTTGAGGACATGGAGTATTTTCTTGCAAACGGCGTACCGCAAGTCAAGTTCGTGGACAGGACGTTCAACTGGGACAGGGCGAGGTGCAAGGAGATAATTGGGTACATTATGAACCGCGACAGCGGGACAACCAAGTTTCATTTTGAGATATGCGGCGAATTCATCGACGACGGTTTCATAGAATTGATCAGCGCCGCAAGGAAAGGGCTCTTCCAGTTCGAAGCGGGCATTCAGTCCACAAACAAAAAAGCGCTGGCAGCTGTCAAAAGGAGCGCCGCAGTGGAGAGGCTTTTGGACAATGTCAGGAGGCTCGCCGCATTGGAAAACGTCGATGTGCATGTAGACCTCATTGCCGGATTGCCGTTCGAGGACTATTATTCATTCAGAAAATCGTTCAACGACGCCTATGGCCTGTCGGCGGGATTGCTGCAGCTAGGATTCCTGAAACTCTTAAAAGGCACTGAAATTTGCGAAAGGGCAGGCGAATACGGGTATGAATTCAAGGACAAAGCCCCATATGAGATCATTTCGAACAAGTATATGTCGGCAGAGGACGTCTGCCGCCTGAAACAAATTGAGGAACTGCTGAACCTTTATTACAACAAGGGCGGGTTTGAAAGGGCTTTGAAATACGCGACGGAAGTGTTTTCAAGGACACCATTTGATTTCTATGAAGAATTCTCGTTTTTCTACAGCTTGAAGGGGTTTCACCACAGGGCGCACAAAAAAGAGGACATGTACAGGATATTGCTTGAGTACTCTGTGTGGAAATGCCGACAGCTCAATATGCCGGCAGGGGAATTTCAGCGGCGACTGGAAGACGACATGGGCGGCTTCCTCAACCCCGAGGCAGTCAAAAAGTTCAAAAAGAAAGGCTGGGGCTTGGATGAAACTTCCTGATGGGCTTGCTGAGAAAGCTGACGTAAAAACAAGGAAAGACAGGATCGGGTGCTATTTCAAAAAATACCTGAAGCAGTTCGTATTCGACGAGTTTTCTGAGGGCTACCTGAAAAAGGCTGGCGCCTGCG
>Ga0082212_10002641_pt1 | contig 25906 bp, 23 predicted proteins | sample TergutNt197P3_FD_71548 | JGI IMG/M metagenome (GOLD analysis project Ga0082212, IMG submission 71548) | Neocapritermes taracua P3 segment gut microbial communities from Petit-Saut dam, French Guiana - Nt197 P3 | ecosystem: Host-associated > Arthropoda: Insects > Digestive system > Gut ...
TAACGACAGACGGTCAAATAAATGCTTGAAACAACAAGGTTTTCGCAATTTCTTACCCTCATAGGTTAAATTTTTTGCGGAATTTGGGTTGTATCTCTGACCTAGGTAAGCTACTTTTTTGTCGACTGGTTTATCTTGACGATTACTGGAACTTGGATATTTCTTCCCACCCTAAACTGGGATCGGGTTATGTTGTTGATGTCAAGCAATTCCTCAGGGGTTACGTTATAGCGTGCTGATACTTTTGCCAGGTTGTCACCTTGCTTAATTTTATATGCTCTGAGTTCTAGTCGCTCTGTCGCTGGGATTGCTGTCGTTGCTTGGAGTACTTCTTCACCTTTTCCAACAGGCACTCTCAGGGAGTATGGCCTTGGTGGTGTGATTCTGCGAATCAATTCGGGGTTTAGGTCTTTTAGTGCTTCTGTGCTGATACCTGCGCGCAAGGCGAGTGTATTTAATCCAATTGATTTTTCGATCTGAACCGTTTCAAAAACAAACGGCTCTAACTGAGTTACCTCCAGTCCAAACCTCTCTGGGTGCTTGCCCACTAATACTGCGGCACAAAATTGTGGCACATAGCTCTTGGTTTCGTTACGTAGGAACTTTGATCGAGCATGGTCCCAAAAATTTTGGCTATCAGTGCCATTTATTGCTTTGGAAACTGTGCCAGGCCCTGCGTTATATCCAGCGAGTGCAAGGTACCAATCCCCTGTTCGTTCATGTAGGTCTTTTAGAAATCTTGCGGCGGCTGTAGTAGCTTTAAGCGGATCGCGTCTTTCGTCCACCCAGCTATCTATGCGAAGTCCGTAGGTTTTTCCAGTCGATGCAATAAATTGCCACATCCCAACAGCCTTTGCTGTACTCCGTGCATCGTTCCTAAAGCCTGACTCTACAATTGGCAAAAAAGCTAAATCTAGAGGTACGCCTTCTTCTGCTAATACTTGGAGGATCATAGGCATATATTTAGTGCCGCGGGTTAGGCTATTTTGTGCATAGTCCTTTATCTTGCCCGAAGAGTAGGCACTTACCCACGTTAGGACTTTGCTATTTAGATCGATGGGAAAGTCAAATTCGGTATCGGCTTCTGCGGCTTTTACCAATTCTAATTCTGTTTTTAGAGCCACCTCGGTCAATACCCCAATTTCATCTTCTGAAATATTTATACCTGCATCATCTACATCATCTCCTAGCTCCCTGCGGATGACATTTATCCTCTCAAGAAGGGGGGCGACCTCCTCATGCACAAGAAGTTCCATAGGCCAATCGGCCATATAGACATCGGCTTCATCCATCCGATCGTAAGCCGCTTCTTTGTCATCTGCCGCCAATGCCTTTTCGGCGGCTTCTATTAGTCGTTTTAGATGGTTAATTTTGGCAGCATCCTGTAATTGTATAGGTGACGGTATCGAGATTTGTGACCCCGGATGGCGAGCCTCACCAACACTTGACGCACCGCTATTAGCTAGCATGAAAAAAATTGTGGCTGAATTACAAAAATGTAGCATAGACACCTATTCCTTACCTGCACCCTCGTCGAAGATTTGGTGAAAATAGTAACATAGTCTAACCACTAACTATTACGCAACCCACATGACCGGCTACAGGTATTGGGGGCGACTATGAGGAAATAATTGTTAATGGCTTTCACTTGCTACGTGGTTTTCGTAGGCGGTAGCATCCATAAGGTCGGAATTGATGTCGCCGTTGAGCTTGATCTTTACGAACCAGCCTTTTCCGTATGGGTCTTCATTAACATACTCTGGATGTGCTTCAAGTTCGCTATTTATTTCGGCAACGTCGCCATTTGTTGGCATAAAGTATTCAGAAACTGTTTTGACTGATTCAACTGTACCTATCTCATCGCCGGCATCAAAAGAGCCGCCTATTTCCGGTAGCTCTACAAAAACAACGTCACCAAGGGCTTCTTGTGCATAGCTTGTAATACCCATGATGGCGGTGCCATCGCCCAATGGCTTTATGTATTCATGGTTGAGTGTATATTTCAGGTCTGCGGGGTACATTGTGCCTCCTAGCATGTGATTGTTGTTTGATTGCATAATATTATATTTTACTGCATCACTTAACGCGTTTGTAGAAGGGAGTTGGAATAACTTCTGCTGGACATGCCCTCCCTCGTATTTCGATATTTATCATTGTTCCAACTTCTTTTAGGCGAGTCGGTACTAACGCTAGGCCGAGATTGAAGCCCAGCGTGGCACTGGGGGCACCACTGGTGACAAAACCGATTTGCTTGCCATCCTCAACAACTGGCATGTGATCCCTTGCAATATCTCTTTTTTCTGCCATCTTGAAGCCTACCAAGATGCGAGTCACACCATCGTCTTTTTGTTTTTGCAGTGCTTCGCGCCCTAAAAAATCACCTTTTTGTAGTTTAACAATCCAGCCCATGTCGGCTTCCAGCGCAGTAATTTCATCATTTATTTCATGCCCATATAGAGCCATCTTAGCCTCTAAACGCAAGGTGTTGCGACACCCAAGTCCGGTTGGAATCAATTCATGGGATTTGCCACTCTCCATGATTTCATTCCAAACCCACTCAGTTTTTTCGGATGGGCAATAGACTTCAAAACCATCTTCGCCTGTGTAGCCAGTTCGGGCTATCATTGTGGGCATTCCTTTGAAGTTTCCAAAGGCAAACCAGTAGTATTTGATCTGGCTAAGATCAATATCCACAAGGGTCTGCAAGACATCCAACGACCTTGGCCCTTGTAGGGCAACCTGGCCTGTGGTATCAGATTCGTTAATTATTTCAACATCCCATTGTTGGGCATGTTTCTTTATCCAGTCGAAATCTTTTTCAATATTAGAAGCGTTGACCACTAAGAGAAAATCTTCATCACTGATTTTGTGAAGCAAAAAATCATCAACAAAGGTGCCCTTTTCCGTCAGCAAACCAGAATAATGGATTTGATTGATATTTAACTTTGTAACCGAATTGGGAGTCAGCCAGTCCAAAAAAGCCAATGCCTGTTTCCCTTTTACTCTGATTTCCCCCATATGACTCACGTCGAATAGCCCCACCTTTTGTCTGACGGTGTTGTGTTCGCTGATAATTCCGGATGGGTATTGCACGGGCATATCCCACCCTCCAAAATCAACCATCTTGGCCCCTAGCGACCTGTGAATTGTATTGAGAGGGGTTGTTTTGAGTTGTGCCATGTCGGACTCCAAAATATAGTTTATACCAAGTTGCATCCATTCAGCTCTACTTGGTATGAGGACTGAAGGAAAGTATGGTTTCAATTGCCATTCCTAAATTATCTGCCACTAGGTCTGCCAATTTGGGGGTTACGCCGTTTCCATATCCTGTTTTGACAAGTGCTACTCTACATCCAGCATTCCGGCCTGCCTCTAAATCAATTTGCTTGTCTCCTATCATCCAAGATAGTTCTAGGTCTATATGATGTTTTGAGGCCGCTGAAAGAATCATCCCTGGGTTAGGTTTTCGGTTTGGGTGATTTGGATGCTTATATTCCCCTTTGCCCTCTTTGTGAAATGGACAAACGTATACATCATCAATGTGAGCGTCATTTTCTGCTAGTATTTCATCAATTTTTTTCATAACAGCATAGTAATCATCCCAAGCAAACCTACCTTTTCCTATTCCGCTCTGGTTTGTTATGACTATTACTGGCACATTTCTTTTATTCAGGCAGGCAATCCAGCGTGCCGCTCCGGGTGTGATAATCACATCTTCTGGTCGATGTAAGTAGTCAACTTCTGTATTTAATGTGCCATCTCGATCCACAAATATGGCTGGTCGCTTTTCCAAACCTATCTCCCAAGAGTGCCAGTAAAAAAGTTTCTCCCAGACATACTATTGCCAGTGTTGAAAGGATTGCCGCATGTCCGAAACTACTCTCCAAGCTCGAATAACTTCGCTAAGACTCCACGCCTGTGCATCACATCCCCTGTGAGTATGTGGAGCATTTCCGTCAACTATTTCCGGCAAATGTCCAACGCAACCTTCTGCAAGTAGGTTGTCAACACTACACAATATTGCCATCGCCGCATTTTTAGCAGACTGGTCTCCTGGCCATGCCAAGGCCAGGGCCTCGCAGAAAGTTCCAAGTGGCCATACCCAAGCTGTGCCGTTGTGATAGGCTGGTTTACGGCGTGTGTCCTCGTCCCCCTCGTAGCTCCCCCAATATGGTCGGTGAGGATCATTTAGGAGACCCCAAGGGACATGAACAGGTAGTGAAGTTTTTACTGGTAGTGGAGCCAGGCTCCTAATAGCTCCTGGTATCAGCAGGTGTCTCAATGCGGCTATAACTGCGGACTGCGCTCTTACTCCATGCACAATGCCCAAGGATATTAAAAATAACTGGTTGGGGCGCAGATGGTCAGCCGGCCAAGCATCTTTGGCAGAGCGACCAGCAGGGGCAATCAAGACATCCGCAAAAAACCCTTCGGATGGGAGCCAGAATTTTTCGATGGAAGACTCAACTAGAGATGCCATATCCTGCCACCTTAGAGCCTTTGTCTTTGGTAGCTTATCACTCAGAAATCTCAGTAGGCAGAGCCAGAGTGCCTGAATTTCTACTGGGTAGCCCTCTCTAGGAGAACCCGCAGGATAATTTGTATCCATCCAAGTGAAATGAGGAGGACTCCAAACAAGCCCCGATTCATGGTCAACTCGTATTCCATTTGGGGTACCGGCAACATATCCCTCTGCTATAGCCTGCAATACGTCAATTAGCTTACGTCCATCTGGCAATTGTGTTTTTAGGAATTTGTCACCAAGCACGTTTGTGGCTTCAATGGAAGCTAGGGCAAGCCACAGTGGGGCATCCGAAGTATCTCTGTTGGCAGTGCTATCTGCGCTTAGCATGTTGGGCAACGTTCCAAATTTTTCTAGGGCGGCATAGGTTATCAAAATCCGACCGGCCTCCTCCGCAAGCCCTGATGCAATTAGACCCCTACATGCAATAAGAGTGTCTCGCCCCCAGTCTAAAAACCAAGGATACCCGGCTATGACAGACGCTCCGCCATCCCGCTCCACAATGAATGCGCTGAGGTTGGGTATGAGGCAGTGTTCAAAATGTGTTTTTGCGAGCTCTGCCAAGGGAGTCAAGGCATTCTGCCGAACCGTTTGAAAGTCTGCCCAGTCGGTAGGCATTTCATTTTCTGCAGTCGCAATTATGTGAACAACTTTGCCTTTGGGTAATTCGATGTCAAACCAGCCTGGACTCCAGGCATCTCCGCAGTCGGTCTGCCCTCTTGTGCCCTCTATGGTATGTGGAAGGTTTAGGCTCCATTCTTGATCCATGTTGAATGTACCAAAATCTGACTTTACTTTCAGATGGCGATCCATTGCTGGCTGAAACACAAAGCCATTTTGGTTTGGATTTGTTATTCCTGTTAGATATTCCCCCGCTCCATCCCATTTTTTTGTTTCCTGATGAAATGATCTGTCTTCGAGGTCGAGGCGAACTGTTAAGCGCACTTTGGCTGTGTCTGGTAAATCACCACCGTATTCGGGAGGCAAATTAGGACGTTCAAAACGCAGTACCAGAGTGTTTGTCCCCGGCAACAAATCTGCCGTGAGATAAATTTCTGCCGCCCTGCCATCACCTGCATGTCCCAAAAATACCCATTCTGCAGGGGGGCCGGCATGGAACCTTATCAGAGTCTCACCATTTAGTGCAGTAATAAAACCATCAGCATTTGCCCACACCCTAATTCTCTTAATAAAAATGTGGCGGTCGCATGGTGCTGTAGGATGTAGGTTTACTCCAAGGGCACAGTCATACTTACTGTTAATACGACCCAGGTCGGCGTGGAGCCTCGCCATAGCACCCCGTCCATTTGTCAGAAGTGCAATAGCATCGTTGCGGAGCCTTTGAATAGGTTCAGGTTGCTGTATTTCAGATTCGCCTTTGTGTGGTGCCGAATCTGGCTTAACGCTACTGAGTCCTCTCACCAACGCGACAGCATTTGTTTTCTTTGAGGCGGGATGCTTTGACTCAGACTTTTGGCTGTGCTTTGCTCCTTGGCCTAAATAGCCAAACCCATGCCCTCTTTCTGGCGATGCAGATTTTGAAACCACGGCTTTTGATATGTAGCGCATCACCCCTGTCGTTCTCTTACCACCAGACTCGCTAAATCTGTTTAGCTCGATCAGCGAATCTTCTGTTGTGGATTTGCCCTCGATCGGAGGCAATGAAGCTATCTGATGCCCTCCGGCTTTGATAGACCGCAGGTTAATGGTATCGCTACCAGGCAATGAAATTGTTACTTCAAAGGGCAAGTCATCTCTGATTAATACTGCATGGTCTGGGGGAACCAAAAAAATGCGGTTGAGGTCTTCGGGTGTCCATAGCAGTGCTTGTGGATAGGCATGACTATTTATTGCGTTTTGAATACGTTCAACTAAGCCTGTTTGTGGCTGTAGGTCTGGCTCTAAGTGGGGTAGAGTGGCCAAAAAGGCAAGTGGGTCTTTGTCTACCAGTTTAGCCAACTCCTTCCAGTCAAACTTTCCAAACGATTCCATTGGTATTTGTTCTGACAAGTTCTGGATTGCCCATGCGGACCTGGCTCTTGCATCTTTATATTCCTGACCTTGCATTCCAATTGGCTCTATCCGACCAGATAGGAAGTAGCTGGAACCTTCCATTAACTCAATTATTACAATGTCTTCCCTGATTTCGAGTTTGGGTGATTCCTGATTTAATAAATCTCTGTTTGGAGACCCCAGGGAATCCCATGTCGCACGTTGTATTTGAAATGTTTGCCTGGAGTGTGCATCTAAGTTGACTATTGCCAGTCCGCAATCTATCCCATCGACACTGTGCCGGGTAAGGGCCAAAACCCAAGAATCCACGCTACTTATGCGCTCTACCCTTGCTCCATCCTGAAAGCAGGGATGAGTTGAAATCAGGTGGTTTAATGTTGATAGTTCACTAACAATGTTTGTAGTATTACCCCATGCCATGCCCCTTGCTTCATGGACATCTACTTTTTCTGTTGCAAGCCACTCTACTCCACAAGTAAAGCCATAGGCACCACTTTGACTGGACAGGGCGCAGAGTCTGTTACGCATCAGGCTCCAATTAGTACCTTTTTCTGCCAAACGCAAATTGTCATGAGTTTCGCTGTAATGGACTAATGGCCCCATTCGGCTACTCTGCCGTAAGACGTGATCTATATATCCTGAAACTTGTGCTGGCTCATAGTTTTGAAACAATTCAGAGTACGCCCACTGCATACCCCCTTCGGTCAAAAGCGATTCTGTTAGATCCCATGCCCCCCCCAGCCCTTCAAGGAGGAATGTTGTATTTGGAAATTGCTCTCTAACCTTTGCTATTATGTACTGCCATGCTGGGAGAGGAACCATATATCCAGCATCACAGCGGAATCCGTCTACCCCTCGCCTACACCATTCTAGTAGCGATTCGGCTGTGGTCTCCCATAGTTCTGGTAGATGTTGGTCTAACTCTACTAAGTCCCCCCATATCACTCCCCAAGCTCCGGGGCTTTTGAAAGTGCCATCCTCATTGCGCTCAAACCAGTCTGGATGTGATTCCATCAGAGTGCTATGCCAGCCAGTATGGTTGATAACGATGTCCAAAAAGAGTTGGCCACCCCGCAGGTGTACTCCATCAGCTAGTTCCCTAAACTGCTCAACTCCAGTAGTGCGTTGGTCAAAATCTATTAAAGCATGGTCAATGGCGGTTAAATCCTGAATGGCATAGGGGCTTCCAAATCTACCCATTTTGGCAGTTACTGTAGGCACAGGGCCGATGGGGAGTAAATGCAATATCCTGCATCCCAAAACGCCAATGATGTGATCCAATTGAGCAGTTACATCCCGCAGTGTGCCACTCTTTGGAATAACTGTAATACCTTCATTCTCCATCTGTCTGTATTCAGATTCTTTTATCGCATCTGCTGTTTTGGTACACTCGCGAGAAGCACCAAACATTCTTGGAAATGCGCAATAAATGGTGTTTCCATTTCTAAGGTTATCCGGTAAGACTGAAATGCCAACGTCTGAACCATCAGGCCAGTGTTGATGCCCATCTGGATCAACAACGTATGCCTTCGCCCTGAAAAAGCCAATCTCAGTGAAGGTTAGCTCTATTACCCATTTACCTGATTCCAATTTTAGTGGAATATCACGCCAACTAGCTCCGCCAAAGGTAAGAGATTCGCTTTCACGTCCACCAGCCCTTGCAATAACTTCACGGCGAGCTAATGCACCTCGGCCTAAATTTGTCCTCAAAAAGGCATTCCAACCTTGTGTTTTTGCTGACTCGTGCTCTAAAACCAAGGGTATCGAGTCTCCCAAGTATGCCGCTAGGCGACTACCTGGCTTTGGGTACATGCTAGGCTTGTTCATGGCAACCTCAAAAGACTAATTTCCCAATTACTATTTTGGAGTTAGTGCCCAATAGTTACAAGTGGGTAATAGCTGGTAGCAGATTGGTAGCAGATCAATAGGCGATATAACAACTGATACTAGGTTGCATTTAATCGGGATTAAACGCAACCTAGTATTAGTGCTGTACGGCTTTTCTGCCACATAGGCAACAGAAAAGACCAACGGCACTTGTCGCCTTTCCCGAAGTGTAACCGAATCCTAGCACAGCAAAGGATACCGAGAGAATAAAGTCGCTGACGACAAACATGGTTTGAAAATACCGTGTGCTATACTACCGATTTACGAGGTTTTCTTGCGAGTAGGTATTTATCCAGGTTCGTTTGACCCAGTTACTTTAGGCCACTGGGATCTTATTCAAAGGGCGGCGAAGCTGGTGGATCGCCTGATAGTTGGTGTTTTGCACAATCCTGCCAAGACCCCAACATTTAGCCTCGATGAACGAATGGATTTTTTAAAAACTCTTTCCAAAGATTGTCAAAATATTGAAATTGCGACCTTTCATGGATTGCTGGTTAAATATGCAAGGCAACAGGGAGCGCAATTTATTATTAGGGGTGTGCGAGCCTTTTCAGATTTTGAATACGAATTTCAAATGGCATTGACAAACCGCAAACTGGCTCCAGAGCTAGAAACAGTATTTTTGATGCCAAAAGAAGAAAATAGCGTTATTTCAAGCCGGATAGTGCGTGAGGTTGGCACAATGGGGGGTGAAATATCAGGGTTGGTGCCGGAGATACTGAGAGATAGGATAGCCACAAAACTACTTTCTCCAAAGTGATGGCTCTGTAACGAATTTTGTGTAACCTCCTATACAAGTCTATGGGATAGGGCAAAATAGAAACTGGTATTACTTCTCTATGCCGACATAAATTGTGTCGAAGGGTTCAGTAAGATTTCTGGTATCGGTTTTAAATCCAACACTGGCGATGCCGAGGCGACCAAGTTCCCTCTGAAGAACGGCCAAACGCTCTACCAATAGTTTTTGGAGCTTTATCTGTTTATCTGGTACGGCAAGGAAATAGCTGACGTTGCTCTTTCCCCACTCATTTACCCACTCTTGGAGTTTCTCGCGCCCCCTAGGAGATAGCTCCGAACTACCGGCCAAAAAATAAAATGCCCTTTGATCCACTATTACTGGCAGTGCCGGTGTGTTGTTTGTAATTCCATCTGCATTTGCTGAATTATCTGAGGTCGCCTTAGCCTCTGCGATAATTTCTTCAAGGGGCCTAGGGGAAGATGGGGGCTGTAGTGCAGTGGTTGTCAACGGCTCGGCAACAGGTGGATTGGCCACATTTCTTGAGGAGGTAGGCACATTTTTGGATTGACCACTCGGTGTATTGTTGTTTGGAGAGTTGGCGTTAGTGGTTGTCGTAGCGTTTTTGCTATTACTGCTGTTGTCGCTATCAAATTGATTAATTGGCGGAAGTGTGAGGGGAGTCAATGGAAAAGAAATGCTGTCCTTGAGCGGCTTTGCTGTTCCCATAGAAATATCAGGAATATCTAAAGATGCCAGTGGGTAAGCAAGGTCGCCTTTAAGCGGGAAAGTATCTCCCCTAACTTCGAGGCTTGCGGTTGCTGAATCTTTTTGAACGGCCAGAACCCTCAAAGAGCCAATATTACGCTCTTCCTTTGGCCGCTTGATGATAAGTATTTCACCTGGCTTTATCTTGGAAAGGGAGCTACCAGCAAGCCGATATATTCTTCCCTCGGGTTGATAGGGAGGTTTTCCTGACTGCTCTACAGCGACAATCCGCAACTCGTCGCCCTGAGGCACAGTTGCCTGAGTCTGGGTTGCTTGAAGCAGAATAAAGGCGAGTGAGATGAACATTTGCAAAATAGATGTTTAGACCAGATGGCTGAAAATCTTACCTTGTTTTAAGTCGAATAGTGAATTAACCTAAAAAACAGTACATTGTTATTGAGATAGGACTCCGTTGGTTTACTTGCAGAAAGCGTTGCTAGTCACAAGTTAAACGACTATAACACAGAAATGTCTAATTCTTTCAACATTTGCCCTAAAAAATATAGGGAACCAGTTACTACAAATGTATCGGTTAAATTTTTTTTAAGTTTAGTTGCCGCATCTTTGATTGTGAGTACGGGCAAGTTGCCATAGCCTACCTCCAGCCATGCGGTCTGCATATCCTGTGGAGTGGCAAAGCGGGTGCCTTCTGCCTGAATTAATGTAACACTTAAAGGGTTGATCGTTGCAAGTTGCCTTACGACGCCCTTCAAATCCTTATCACCCATAGCACAGAAAAAAAGATGAGGGGAAATCCCAAACTTGCAAATATGATCTGCTAAGGCTCTAGCTCCACTTTCATTGTGTGCGCCATCGAAAAAAATGTTGGATAGACCCGGAACCTTCCAAAATCGCCCTGGCCAGCCCGCTTGGGAAAAACCTCTGTAGACTTTTGCCATGTCGAGTGTCCAACCCAATCTGGTTAAGACATGTATTGTCGTAATGGCTGTCGCCAGATTATCTATTTGGTGCCGTCCGGCCAAGGTAATATGGTGGCCATTTACAACACTATGGTCCCAATGGATTTCTGCCATTGGAACGTTTGATTCAACAATTTCTGGTTTGTACTCGCAAAGCGAGGCAATCCATTTTGGGTCTAGACGGGGGCCTAGAATCAGTGGGCGACCATCTCTTGCCGTACATAATTTTTCGATAGCAATTGCATTAACATCTTCGCCCAGGTGGGCAGTGTGATCCAGAGCCACATTTGTCAAAATAGTAGCAATTGGGTCTAAAACGTTGGTGCTGTCCCAACGGCCTCCTAAACCAACTTCTACCAGGGCGATGTCAATGGAGACTTCCTTAAAAGCTAATATTGCCGAGGCGATCATCAATTCAAAGTAGGTTGCTACAATCCCTAACTCGCTCTCTACCTTTAGTACTTTCGTCAGGTATGAGTTCAAGTCGATTTCGCTGATGTGTCTGCCATCTATCCATATTCTTTCGGCGGGTGATAATAAGTGGGGTGAGGTTGTCCAGCCAACCAACAAACCTGCTGATCGCAGGGCATGGGCAAGAAAGGCTCCAGTAGACCCTTTGCCATTAGTGCCAGCAATCAAAATTGCAGGAAAATTGCTTTCAGGATGTCCTAACCCAGCCAGTAATCGACTAATGTTTTCGAGACCCTTTTTGATACCCCAATGGCCTCTGGATTCAAGTGTTTTCAGGGCTTCCACTATTTTCTCTTACTCCGGCCACTTAGCGCAAACATCATGTATGTTAGTTAGGAACGAAACGCCTTAGGCCCAAGTTTTAGTTTTTCAAATAACTGGATAAGGTCGTCTGCGCTTGCAAAATGAAAAACTAGTGAGCCTCCCTTGCCCTTGGGTTTAATTTCCACCCTTGTTGCCCATGTTTGAGTTAGTTTTTCTGCCGCATCCCTAATAAATACATCTTGTGTTGCTGTTTTTTTATCCTTTGCAGTAAGGAAACTAGACATCTGGTGGATGCGGTTTTCGAGGGCGCGAACACTCATTTGTTTTTCAATTACCTCATTGGCCAACTGCACCTGTAACTGGGGTTTCTCCAAACCAAGGAGTACTTTGGCATGGCCTGTGGAAATCTGTTCGAGCGCAACCATGTCCTGAACATCCAATGGCAAACGAAGTAGCCGTACCATGTTAGCTACCTGTGGCCTACTCTTGCCGACGCGGTCGGCCACCTGCTCTTGGGTCAACTGCAAGAGTTTGCCTAGCTGTGAATAGGCCTTTGCCTCTTCGATTGGATTTAGCTCCTGCCTCTGGATGTTTTCTACAAGGGCAAATTCTAGTAGCCTGTCGTCTTGAATATCTTTTATAACCACGGGCACGGTAGGGAGGCCAACACTCTTTGCGGCCCTCCATCTGCGTTCCCCAGCGATAATTTCAAATTTTTCGCCAACTTTGCGAACAACTATTGGCTGAACCATCCCATGTTGCTTTAGGCTGACTGCCAGGTTTTCTAAAGTTGTTTCATCAAACCTAGTCCTTGGCTGATGCCTGTTGGGAACAAGTGAACCAACCGGGATTTCTGTAGGAGTCACATCTTGCTGTGCGTGCTGGCTCATCAATGACGTAAGCCCTCTTCCAAGGGCAGGGCGTTTTGCTGTCATGGGTGATCCTTAGAAGTTGGAATTTCCAGGCCCAGCCACTCTTTGGCAAGGCTGAGGTATGCTTGGGCACCTTTAGATTTTATGTCATAAAACGCAACTGGTTTCCCATGGCTAGGAGCTTCCGCCAGCCTGATATTGCGAGGAATAGTAGTTTGAAATACTTTGTCAGGAAATGCCCGGCGGACATCAGCGGCCACAGCAGACCCTAAATTGGTGCGCTCTTCGGCCATCGTCAACAGAATACCTCCAAGGATCAGTTTGGGGTTTGCCTCTGCCTGTATCCGCCTGATGGTTTCTAAGAGTTCTGCAAGGCCATCCAGTGCAAAAAATTCGCATGGCATAGGCACAATAACTTCGTCTGCGGCTGTAAGCGCATTAAGAGTGATCATCCCAAGGGCAGGCGGAGAATCAATAAAAATGTAATCGAAGCGATCTAGCACGGCCTCAAGGGATTTGCGTAGCTCCTGCAACTGGGGCAATTCAAATAGTTCAAACTCCAACTGAGCCAAGTCTTTGCCTGCTGGTATAACCTGTAACATTGGAACTTCTGTTCTCAAAATCAGTGACTCTACAGGAGCACCCTTCATTAGCGCGTAAGAGCCTGAACTCTGGCTGGACTTAGCAAACCCAAGCCCTGTAGTGCTATGTCCTTGTGGATCGAAGTCTACTAATAGTACAAGTTTTTCCATCATCGCCAGCGAAGCGGCAATATTAATGGCAGAGGTGGTTTTGCCCACACCGCCCTTTTGGTTTGCAAGGGCAACTATTTTTGCGTGCATTTTAAGTTCTTTGCAGTTTTTGGGAAAAGGACATAGATGATGGCACTCCTCCAGTCAATATTATTATACCAAATTGCACCCAAACTGGAGCACCTTGGTATAAGAACAGCTACCTGCTCGCTGTCCTATCATTATTTTAAGTTGGTTTACCACGCCCTGCCAATCACCATGCTTAGACTGCCTCACCAGTTCAAGGGATGGATACCAAGGAGTCAGTAGCTCATCTATCCCCCATCGCCAATCCGGCAAGTATGCCAGCATGACGATAGCCGGCTTTCCGATGAACCCTGTCACATGTGCCACCGCCGTATCGACAGTCACCACCAGATCGAGTTGCTTAATTAATTGAGCGGTATCCAAAAAATCGTGCATGTATGGCGATAAATCAATAAATCCCGGAAGGCGAGGAGGATCGATTGCAGGTGGTTTTTGTAGCCCATACCAAGCAATATCCGACAAATCTGCCAACATGTCTAAAAATCGGGGGGACATACTACGTAGTCCGTCATTGGTATGGGCTGGGCTACCTGCCCAAACCAGACCAACCTTATACCCAGATCGAGTCAACTCTGGAATGGGTTGCCTAGCAGGTAGGGAGGGAGGAGGGAGGGGTGCTAAATCTGAAATGTCAACGTCAAGAATGACGGGCAATTCCATGAGGGGAACAACTAAATCGTAGTCTGGCAGTGGCTCCCCTTCGATAGTCATGCCATCAATGCCGGCAATCCCAGATAGCAAATTTTGGAGCAGTCGAGATGTTGACAATAGTATTTTTCCGCCAAACTGCGCCAAGCGAGGAATAAACCGGACGAACTGGAGTGTATCGCCAAAACCTTGTTCCGAGTATATTAGCAGGGTGCGTCCACAAAGGGGTTCACCATTCCATTGAGGCTTTCCAAAATTCCGATTATTTTCTGCCCAGTCGTTTAATGCCATTCTGGCCCTGAAATTTGGCCATGCACTATGGTATCGGTGTTGTAACAACTGGACGTAAGCAAGGTTCCAGCGGGAGAGAGCATTGGTGTCATCTAGTTCTAGTGCCTTGCAAAAATCGCTTTCTGCATTACATAGATCGAGTGCCCTCATCCTTGAGTGACCCCTATTGCCCCACAGCACCGAGTTTAATGGCTGAATCTTAATTGCCCTGTCATCTAGATTAATTGCTTCTTCAAATTGCCCTGCACGATTGTATATCCCCGCAAGGTTTGTGAGGGCGGGGACGTTGTTGGGGTCTAACTCAAGGACTTTTTGAAAACTTTTTTGAGCCTCCTCGATTTTTCCCAAACTTTGTTGTGCATTTGCCATGGCGCAAATCGCTGTTGGGTTTTCTGGTGCAAGTTCGATGGCTCTTGTTGCCATGTCGAATGCCTCAGCGGAGCGTCCCATTTCAAAAAGAATTACCGAGCCATTTGTCCAGCCGTCCACAAAATCAGGAAACTCTTTTTGTATACGCTTATATGCAACCAGAGCCATGCTCTGATTTCCATTGGAATGAGCCACGTATGCTTGTGTAAACAATTTGACGAGTTGCGGATGTGGGGGATTGTTATTTTGCATGGGATAGTCCAAGTGACAAGCCGGGGGTTAGCTCGCCCAGTATTCTAACTGAGCCTCCTAGCCATAGCTCAGACCACCTGCGGTTTTCTATTTTTTTGATGTTCAATTCTAGCATGTCCATCCCCTGAGGTTGTATCTGCCAGCTCAAAATATTGCTCTGCTCTGCCATCCATGCAACTGCTACTGCGGCGGCCTGACCACAACTGTGGGTTTCACCTTCTACGCCCTTTTCCCACGTCCTAATTTTTGCCAACCCAGGCTTAAGGATTTGCAAAATACTCACATTGGCTCCCTGCGGTAGTTCAGGGTGAAATCTGAGTGGCGGAGCCAATATCCGTAGGTCTATCGAATCAATGTCCGGAACCTGTAGGATCAGGTGGGGTGTGCCACTCCAGCCGTAAATAGCGGGGTATGGCAGTTTTGCCGGAGGGTCATCCAATTTATAATCTGCCCCTTGGGGCAGACGCATAGATACTTCTAGGCCTCTTCGATTTACCAGGACTGATTGGTTGTTTGAACAAACTTCTAATTGTCCGTGAAATATCTCTGGCAATAGAGCCACAGCCACCCTAGTACCGTTGGAACAAAAAGATGGAGAGCCATCTGGGTCCCAGTGATCAATATTCCAAGACCGCCCAAGAACAGGGGGGTCCAAAATAAAAAACCCATCTAACCCAAGTCCATGACCTTTTGGGCAAACCTTCTTAGCCCACTCCGAACCGATAGAAATACGGGAGTGAGTTTGTATTACTTCAGAGTCGGCACTCCACAAAAAGGCAAAAATGTTGCCGGAAGCCGAGGCTATGGTGAGCATTTAATTAACGAGTGGTCGATTGATCGCCAAAAAGGTAAACTGTTTCGCCAGGAAGATCATAGCCTAAACGACGAACCAAGGCTTCCATAAGCTCTGGGTCTTTTTGAATTAGGCGACTTACCTCATCACGCAGGTTTCTGTTTTGTATGGAAATAGCATACAAGTTTGTTTTATGGCTAAAAAGCTCGGCTTGACGCTTTCGCAGGGAAGGCAATCCTTCGGAGCTAAACATCAGTACTGACGAAGTAACGGCACCCGACAAGGCAAGTATCGCCCCAACCGTGCGAGATTTGAGGAGCCAGGCCAGGTTCATGCTATTTCAACCTTACGCCAAAAGCCTCGCGACCAGCAAATCTTGCGGCAACGCCCAGTTCCCATTCAATCTGAAGTAGACGGTTATACTTGGCAACTCTATCTGTTCTACATGGTGCACCGGTCTTTAATTGACCAGCACCCGTAGCTACAACTAAGTCGGCGATGAAAGCATCCTCTGTTTCTCCGCTACGATGGCTAATAATGGCGCGATAGCCAGCCTTATGAGCCATATCAACTGCTCTCAGGGTTTCAGTCACTGTGCCAATCTGGTTGAGCTTAATGAGAATTGCATTTGCAACGCCTTCAGAGATACCCTTGGCAAGGATTGCAGGATTTGTGACAAAGAGGTCATCGCCAACCAATTGAGTTGTTTCACTCAGTTTATCGGTCAGACCTTTCCAGTTTTTCCAATCGCTCTCGTCGCAACCATCTTCAATAGTCAAGACAGGGTGGCGTTTTGTGAGGCCAGCGTAATATTCAATCAAATCCTTACCGGTCTTGGCCGCACCATCGATCTTGTATTTACCATTCTCGTAAAATTCTGAGGAGGCACAATCCAAACCAAGGTATACATCCTTGCCCGGTTTATAGCCAGCCTTCTTAATGGCTTCAGAAATTAAATCCAGAGCCTCTTCGTTGCTCTTGAGGTTGGGAGCAAATCCACCCTCGTCTCCAACGCCTGTTGCCAATTTATTTGCTTTTAATACACCCTTAAGCGCGTGATAAATTTCTGTACCCCATCTTAAACATTCGGTAAAAGAAGGTGCGCCAACTGGCAAAATCATAAACTCCTGAATATCAACATTGTTGTCGGCGTGGGCACCACCGTTGAGGATATTCATCATTGGCACTGGTAGCAGACGAGCCGATGCACCGCCTAGATAGCGATACAGGGGTTGATTACACGCCTTGGCCGCAGAATCTGCAATGGCCATCGAAACGCCAAGAATTGCATTCGCCCCTAGCTTAGCTTTGTTTTCGGTACCATCCAGGTTGATCATCAATTCATCAAGTTCAACCTGCTGAAATGGGTCCATGCCTTCAAGTGCGTCATTGATGTCTTTGTTGATGGCTTTTACCGCCCCAAGGACACCTTTTCCTAAGTAGCGTTTTTTGTCCCCATCCCTCTTTTCGAGGGCTTCACGACTACCGGTACTGGCACCACTTGGAACCATTGCCTGTCCATAGCTACCATCAGTCAAATATACCCGAGCAAGCACAGTCGGATTGCCGCGACTGTCAAGGACTTCCAAAGCTGAAACACGTTCAATCAATTTCATGGTGAATTCTCTTTCTAAATTCATGAAGTAATTTCAATACCCAGTTTTTCGTCTGCGTCTTCATATCCGCCGCATCCCACTTAGTAGCTGTAAATTGTGAAATAATACAACGTTACGCAGGATTCGGCTACATTCATACGCAGTCTACCAACTCAGTTGTTCAAAACCCTGACGGGTTTTGAACATGGCTCTCGTGAAAACGAAAGGCAGGTTTTGACAAGATTTTATATTTCACGCGATGGCGCACAACACTTATTGCGCTCAGGCTTATACATGGATGGTACTAATTGAGGTCATTTCGACACTCTATTGTTTCAAAACCCTGACGGGTTTTGAAGAGGGCTCTATCGTTTTCTACAGCAAGATTTTTTTGCTGGGGCGGCTTTCTTGGTGGTTAGAGCCTTCTTAACAACAGTCTTTGTGGCTTTTTTGGGAGCGACTTTCTTTGCAACAACTTTTTTCTTTGGGGCGGCTTTTTTCGGAGCGACCTTCTTTACAGCAGTTTTTGCAACAACTTTTTTCTTTGGGGCGGCTTTTTTCGGAGCGACCTTCTTTACAGCAGTCTTTGCAACAGCTTTTTTCTTTACAACGGCTTTTTTTACTGCAGTCTTGGTTGCCACTTTTTTCTTTGGAGCGACTTTTTTGGCTACGGGCTTGGTTGCCACTTTTTTCTTTGGGGCAACTTTTTTGGCTACGGGCTTAGTTGCCACTTTTTTCTTTGGAGCGGCTTTTTTGGCTACGGGCTTGGTCGCCACTTTTTTCTTTGGAGCGGCTTTTTTGGCTACGGGCTTAGTCGCCACTTTTTTCTTTGGGGCGGCTTTTTTGGCCGCGGGTTTGGCTGTCTTTTTAGGGGCCGCTTTCTTGACCGCAGGCTTTTTGGTGGCTACAGCTTTTTTAGCTGGAGCGGCCTTCTTTGGAGCAACTGGTTTCTTTTCAGTTAGCTCACTCGTGGTGGCGGTTTCTGCCTTTTTAATTTCCATTGATGTCTCCTTGTGCCCTTTAGTAGGGGGTTTGGAAAAGGAAGTTGAAGATGACTTCGACTTAGAAGATTTACTAGGTTTATCGTTTTCGGATTCAACTTCATCGCTGGATGTAGTTGAGACTTTTTTAGGAGCCTTTCGGGCAGGCTCGATTCCTGCAAGAAGCTGGCCAAGCCGTTTCCCTGGATAAAACTCATTTAACAGTACATCGCCAATAATCACGCCGTGCACACCTAAAGACTCCAGTTCTTTTAGCTGTCTAAGGTTTGAAATACCAGCCTCGACCATTTTCAGACATTTTTTTGCCGGCAATTTTTTAAGGAGCGTAATCATTTTTTCCCATGACAATTCCCAAGTGTCAAGATTACGCCCTACTACACAAATAATTTGCGCCCCAACTTCCAGAGCAGATTCGATGTCTGCCTCGCTTGCCACCTCGACAATTACGTCAAGATTTTTTGCTCCTGCTAGTGATTGCAGAGCTTGCAGGCGTTCTGTATCCAACAGAGCGGCAGATAAATAAATAGCATCTGCTCCAAGAATTTTGCTTTCTTCAACCTGATATTCTTCAAAAATAAAATCTCTGCGAATCAGTGGGCATACTGCAACAGCACGAACTTCGGGCAGATGCTTGTCTGCGCTTGCATACAAAAAAGGATCTGTGGCAACAGAAAGTGCCTTTGCACCATTTTCGATCAAGCTCTTTGCATGAGTTGAAGGTCGAAATGACTGCCTAACTTTTCCGTGAAAAGGATTACCGCCAGATATCTCAGCGATAATACTGATGCGGTTTTGCCCAAGTTCTTCCTTTAGACTTTTGTGGTCTTTGTAGGCACGTTTTACAGACGAAGGACCCTTCTGTTTTTTTATCTCGATGTCCAATGCTTTAAAAATCTGAATTTTTCTTAGCAAAGAAATTCCTCCGGCTACAATGTGATTCTATAGCCGAAAGTTTCATTTTTGAAACTTTTTTTTTCAAGTTTTTTTTATTTTTTTTATTTGGGAGAATCGCGCTATCTGAAACCACATCGTCAGCGACTGTCAAAATTTTTGTAGACCAGCATGGTTACAGCGTTTCAGCGATTTTGTAATTACAAAAACCCACTGAGCAGGAATGGCAAACTTGACTAGGGAATCTATGATGGCTACCTCGTGCCAGACGAGTACCCCTTTAGTGCCCTCTGGCCGGTTGCTTGAAGGTTTAGTTCGCTACGCAACTGCTCAAATTCGTAGCTCAGTGTTCCAACTCTGGTTTGAATCACCTTGCTCAAAGCGTGTGCGCGCTCGACAATTTCCTCCCAGCCTTGCCCGCGGTCGGCAACCGCAACCGCCTCATTAAATTTTTTATTCCACTCAGCAACAAAGTCCGAATCAGGTATTTCTATCTTCTGGAGATAGTTTTCCAACTCCTGAATTAGGGAATCAACAGCAGTATTACTCAATGGATTATCCCATCAGTTCCGCACCGAGGCCACCCATCGGCGGTGGGGCTTGTTGTGCCTTGTGGACAACCTGCATCCAGGTATTTTTCATGTCATCTACCTGGGAGAAAATCATCTCAAATTTTTGAAAATTATTGCTCCTGCTACCTTCAAAGAGCTGGTTCATCCACCATTCATATATCCGGGACAAGTTTATTGCCAGTTCGTTTTCTCCGCTATCGTCTACCTGAATCATCAGCTCTTCGATAATGGCGGACACACGGTTGACGTGCCTGGTTTTTTCCTCAATATTTCCAGCCTTGGTTGCACTTATGGCCTGCAAGAGAAATCTCTCAGCCCCCTCCAGCAACATTACACAGAGTTGCTCGGGACTTGCGCTACTAATCTGTTGTAGCAAATAGGTATCAGATTGGGAAGCACCTGGGGGGTTGGGGATCATGCAGACTCCTGAGACTCCATATAAATACTTTGCCTCCAATGAGCTACAAAATCAACTTATAAAGAACCGAGGCTCTGTCCAGCGGCCTGCAACTGGCCCAACATGGATTCCATTCTGGCAAACTGGACGGTCAAAAGCTCTTTTCGGCGATCCAGCCTCAGCAGTGATTCTTCAATCTGGCGTTCGAGGGTTCTGTTTTGGGTATCAATATTGGTGATAGTCGCATTTATGCTGGCAGACTGGCCGAGAGTCAACTTGTCAATAAAATCTGTGGCAGTAGAGGAAACTTTTTGAAAAATTTGCCCAACCAGGTCAGGATTTTGATCTAAGGCATCACTTAATTTTTTTGTATCCAGTGCCAGAGTGCCATCTCGATTAGTCGAAAGGCCAATGCCGGCAGTACCACCCAGGACGCTTCCCCCAGGACCTTCTATAGTAGCGGCCAAAGATGACTTTAGCTGAGAAAACATAGTCCTCAGAGAAGAATCGCCCTCTAAAGGGCCACCCTTGCCGGACGCATCCTTATAGACCTTGAGAACTGCATTGAACTTATCAACTATTTCCTGATATCCCTTAGTGATAAATTCCTTATCCATCGCCACAGTGAGATTGACTGTCTTTTCGGGATCAGCCTGCTTGAGAGTGAGAGTTACGCCATCAATAACATCCTTGATAGTATTTGACGAACGCTCGATATCAACGCCATTGAGAGAAAGTTTGGCATTTTTGGCAGACTCAGTTTGTTCATTAATACCAAAGGCGTTACCAGAGATGCTAACGGTGGAGTCGCCGCCATCTTTGCCAAGGCCAGTTTCTGTGGAAGACAGGGCGAGGATGTACTGGCCTGGATTTTTTTGAACAACCGAGGCAGTGACACCAGCATCGGCATTGGCATTGATTTGGGCCGCCAAATCAGCCAGAGATGTCTTGCCTTCCTTAAGGTCAAAATCAAAAGTATCGCCATCCTTATTCCTGACAGTATATACTTCCCCCACTACGCCAAAGCCTTGGCCTTTCGGGTCGGTAACGCGATCAATCGGCGATGCTTCTGCGCGGGCCTTGGTTGCCAATTGCTTGACAACTAAGTCGTATTGGCCTGCGAGTGCGCCATTACCCGTGGCACTAACTATATTATTATCTGAAGAGGTAATCGTGCGCCTATCGACAGCAGTGGCATTCAGCGAAGTCAAGCTGGTGGCCAGCGACATTAGCGATGTTTTGATAGATGAAAGGACTGTTTTCTTTTGGGCATTCAAAGCCTGGCGATCCTGCAAGCGCATTACAGGCCGATACTCCTGCTCCATAATTGACTGGATCAACAAGCTAGTGTCGATACCGCTTGAAATACCGCCAAAATTTAATGCCATGATGTCACCTCTGTAGCCTTTTCAACATCGCGCTCAAATAGCGCGTCCGAAAACCAAAAAACCATCATGCGAAATTTCTATCGAAAAATCGCATGATGGTTTGTACTAAAACTTGTCGTCAACTAACAGGCCATTATTTTTGGGGCCGGGGGTACTTTCCCTCAGCTTTTTGACCATGTGTAAAAACTCATCTGTCGGATATTGTTTAACAACTTCCCGCGTGACGGGGTTTACAACCTTGAAAACCGTCCTGCTGGCCTCTTTGTCAACGTGGAACTTTAGGTCTGAAGGCAACTTATCCAAATATTGCTTAAAGGTTTCAATAGCCTCGTCGAGTTTGAGGGGCTTGTCTCCTAGTGGATTTTTGGCCTCCGCTTCATTTTTTTCTGCCCGCTTATTTAGTTCGGGCACATTTGGGTCGTCGACCTTATTGCGGAGAGCAACATCTTGGGGCTTAACCCCAGAGGTATCCGCAGTCGACTGTGTGGGCTGGCTTTTTGCTTGTGCTTGTTGATTTACAAGCGCAATAGGTACTATCGGGCCAGTGCCACCTGTTACTGACAATGGTTCTGCCGACATAAATAACTCCTAAAGGGAAGTTTGCACGGAAAACAGGGGGGCGGGCACAGCCCCCCCCCTATACTATATCAACTGCGGATCCGCTAAACCCCACATTATCGGAGGAGTGACAGTACGGACTGGGCGGCCTGATTAGATTGTCCTAGCGCGCTGGTACCGGACTGGTTGAGAACCTGGAACTTGGTGAGGTTTATTACTTCGTCGGCGATGTTGGCATCCCTGATTTGCGAGTAAGCCGCCGTAAAGTTTTCTACCTGAATACCCAAGGTGTTGGCTATAGAGTACATGTTCTGCATGTTGGCACCGATGGATGCCCTCATCATGCTGACATTGTCAATCATCTTTCTAACTTCACCCTTAGCATTAAAGGCAAGAGTACTATTTGTCAAGCTCTGACTCTTTATACGGTAATCGCCTGCTGTTAATGTTCCAATTTTAACGTCAGTTAGCTTTTGAAAATCACCGACAGAGACGAAGAGGTTTCCACCAAAAACGGTTTGACCATTGAACTTAGTATTTGTAGCAATGTTATCAAGGGCGTCTTTGATCTTTTGGAATTCAGCGTTAGTCGCATCTCGGTTGCTATCACTGATAGTGCCCGTAGCGGCCTGCTCTGCCAGCTCTGCGGCACGGGTAAGCAAACTTGTCACTTCTTCCAGCACGCCATCTGCTACCTGTGACATTGCTACGCCGTCATAAGCGTTGCGTCTACCTTGATTTGCTATCCTGATGTCGGCCCCGATCTTGTTACTGATTGCCAAACCTGCGGCGTCGTCAGCGGCCATGTTGATACGCTTACCAGTGGTTAAGCGTTGGATTGTTTTTTCCAAACCCATGCTGGTGATACCCAGCTGTCGGCTTGCTCCGAGGGCGGAAATGTTATTGAGAATAGAACCAGCGGCCATTGCATCCTCCTTGATGCACTAAGGGCGGCGTCCGTGCCACCAAAATTGTTTAACTCTTACTGTTTCGGCAAATATTATTTGGACTTAACACTTTTTTTCTTACAAATTTGTTAGCACCTGAGGCGGGGGGGTTTCGAGGACATGACCCTAGCAGTTGTCTATATAATCTGAAGGTTTGAGGATTCTTGGTTTTTTATGTCTAAGTTTTCAAAGCCGGAGCGGATATGAGGACGTTATAGCGGTTCAACTTATTGTAGTTGAACTGCTATATGCCAGGATTTGCTTGCGAATCCTGGCCGTTTGTTGTTCATAGGCGGGCTTGGCTCGCCGTTAAGTGAACAACAAAAACGTAAATAGCTATAGTATCAAGCATCACTCGCATTTTGACACCTTTTTTCTTGCCTCATCTCATTTATCATGTCGACTACGTCCTGTTCGTTTTTTAGCCCAACTCGTTCCGCTTCTCCCTTGAATGCTTCCTGTGCTTCCTTGAGGACGATTTTTACTGAGTTTTCTATTATTATACGTCCATTGTCGTCTTCAATGAAAAGCACTTTGTCGCCATCTTTTACACCAAGCTTTTTTCGGATTCCGACTGGTATGGTAATTTGGCCACGCAGAGTGATTTTTGCAAGTTCCATAACGAGCTCTTTTTAAGATTGCATTGGATTCAATGCGTTACATTCATGTTTGCACTGAAGCCTCGTGCTTGTCAACTGGATTTCAGCCAGGAATTTCATTTAGCGCAGAAATTTTATATTCAACTTTTGGCAATTTAATACCATTTCACCTTTCCAATGCAGGAAATACCTGCTGTAAAGATGCGCCGTGTTGGGCTTTTCCATCTGATAACTGAAAACTGTGAACTGCTATAAGTTTGCAACCAGCTTTTGGTCACTATTCACTAAATAATGGCAATATTTAACATATTTTCATATTTTTGTGATATTCTGTAGAGCCTCTTGCAAAACAACCGGTTTTGCAAGAAGCTCTTAGTTATCAGCAACTCTATTGAAAGGGGCTATATATGCCAGTTCAGTTAACCACTCGCGTTGACGAGGCTACCAGAGCACAGTTTAACAACCTCTGCCAGCACTTGGGCACAACTCCATCAAATACTCTAAGTATTCTTGTTAAAGACTTTGTAAACAGAAATGGCCACCCATTGACGATAGCACCCCCCAAAGTCATTGACTCCAAAGAAGCTAGAAAAAAAATGTTTGGCTGTATGCGCGGACAATTCGACCTTCCGGAAGATTTTAATGAACCAATGGAGGAATTTCAGGAGTGAGCCTCGCGCAAAACCAATGGTTTTACAAGTACCTCTTTTCTGTTGCAAACAATACCATTTCACCTTTCCGATGCAAGTAATACCTGCTGTAAAGATGCACCATGCAAGGCTTTCCATCTGAAAACTGACAACTGACAACTGATAACTGAAAACTGATAACTGATAACTGATAACTGATAACTGAAAACTGCTATAATACCTGCTACAAGAGGCAATCATGCCACTGATTTCCCTAGCGATGATTGTAAAAAACGAGGAGGCCAACCTAGCCCACTGCCTGGAGTCAGTAAAAAAACTAATTGATGAAATTATTATAGTTGATACTGGTTCAACGGATAATACCATTGAAATTGCCCGTAGTTTTGGGGCAAAAATCCACCAATATATATGGTGCGATGATTTCTCCACAGCCCGCAACGAGGCCCTCAAACACTGTACTGGGAATTGGATACTAATAATGGATGCCGATGAGGCCATAGATCCGCTGGACTACGACGTAATAAAAAATGCCTGCATAAATCCTATTGCAACCGCCTATATTCTGACCACCCGCAATTATGTACTGTCCTCTAACCTATCCTCCATGGATGGCGCACCCACCCCAAACACATCTAAGTACAACGAGGGCAATAACTTACCTTTTTTTATGGACACTGAAACAATACGGCTGGCCAAAAATATTAAAGGGCTGGCCTTCGAAGGAAAAGTGCATGAAACACTCCGGTCATTCTTGGTTTCCAAAGGAAAAACAATATCGAAACTCCCTGCGGTGATTCACCACTATGGCAAGCTATTCGTTGATCGGGAAAAACATAAATCTACATATTACTTGATGTTGGCCAGCCAAGAGGCCGAGAAAAACCCCAAAGACAAATGGGCAATCTACAATTTATTGCAACAGGCTCTCAAAGCAGGGGAATGGGAGATGGCACTGCGGGCGGCACGAGATGGGCTACAGTTGGGTTCCGACCTGGAGCCAATGATACTATTTGGTGGGGGCTTTGCCCTGCAACAATTGGGTAAGCACACCGAAGCCATTGATTTTTTTGACTGGCTACTAGATAAAATCCCCAACCATTCCCTTGCCTTGCTCCACAAGGGATCGTCCTATATGGCACTGGGAAATTTTAATACGGCTCGTCAATTAATGTTGCAATCAATTGAGTTAGAGCCAAAAAATATTCAAGCCTATGGCTGTTTGGCAGAGCTGGAATTACAAGTTAATAACATTTCTGCGGCACGTAGTATTGCACTGGAAGCACTAGCTATTTCTCCAAGTGAGCCGGAGCTATATAATCTATTGATAAACATAGAGCTTACAATCGCTAATGTCAGCGGTGCCGCAACCTCTGCACTACGAGCTATACAAAACTGCCCCAATGCGGAAAATAGCACTTGGTATGGGTTAGCCACGGCATATTTGTTGCAGTCAGGCGAAATGGATGTAGGTAAGTCGATATTAGAGGCAGGACTAAAAGCCTTTCCCGATGATCCTGAGTTAAAACAGTTACTAAAAAGCAGTTACTAGTAATACCAAACGAGGCCAACATGCCACTAATTTCCCTAGCTATGATTGTAAAAAACGAAGAGGCACATCTAGCTCACTGCCTTGAGTCGGTAAAGGCACTTGTAGATGAAATGG
>Ga0082212_10002642_pt1 | contig 25899 bp, 21 predicted proteins | sample TergutNt197P3_FD_71548 | JGI IMG/M metagenome (GOLD analysis project Ga0082212, IMG submission 71548) | Neocapritermes taracua P3 segment gut microbial communities from Petit-Saut dam, French Guiana - Nt197 P3 | ecosystem: Host-associated > Arthropoda: Insects > Digestive system > Gut ...
TCGAGAAAAAAGTGCCTTCCGACATACGAAAAAAACTCCCTTCCACACATCAGAAAAAACTGGCTTCCGCACCACGAAAAAAAGTGCCTTCCGACTTCGAGAAAAAAGTGCTTGCCATTTGCACTTTGCACTTGATATTCCCTGCACTCTTGCAGCCTTGCGTTCAATTTTTCTACAGCCTGCGGGTCGCCGGCTGATATTGCCCTGCTTGACGCCATGATAAAATCCTCCTTATTTTTCATTACAGCCCCATATGTCTAGTTACAAAATTAAGTGATAATCACCTCCTTGATAATTACAGAATAATCATATAATGCAATCAAAGGTATACAAAAAGCCGCCCATAAAGGCGGCTGATTAGCACTACAAGACTTATTCTGTTTTAGAGTTCTTTTCTGTAATCACCTCCCGTTTGGTAAAAATCCTTGGCGCTCATAATTGTTGTAGTCGTCTCTTATATGTGAAATCAAATCATCCATATCAATAGCTTCGATATCGGCAAATGATAATCCAAATGAACTAGTCGCCCGCACGTTGTTGCTGATTAGTTTTGATGTTGTCTCAAGATAAACACCATTGTTAATATAAAACTCCTCTCGGCTTACACCCTTGTAATCAGTGTAATATATTGAAATGTATTCAACGAACCTAATACCTCCTAAATTAGGAACAAATTTTACTTCACGGATTCTCTTCTCTAAGGCACTCAAAAACTCATTATACTTATCGTCCTCCTCGTATGAATATGTAAAAGAGTTACTGGAATAATTATATGACGGATGAGATCTGTCCACATAATGGGAAGTGACTACATAGTAATCAAAATCATTATCTGATTCAAAAAAAGATGCATAAGAATGAAACCGCATATATGACGTTACAATAACATCCACCCCGCCTATAGGGCCACCTTGGTTGATTATTTCGGGATTAGATGTATCTAACCCCATAGCAACAAATAAAGGTAAATTCTGTCGATCTGCAATATAATTACTAGTTTTGCTTAACTGTATGCCCCAAACAGTAAGAATAAGTGTACTGACAGCAAGTAACAATGAGGTCAGCGTATTAAGATACTCGTGATTTCTTTTTAACCAACAAGGCTTGTTTTTATTTTCTATAATATCCATTTCGTGAGTGACTTCGTTGCCGACCAGATGATCTCTCTTTTTAGCTGGCTTCAAGATGTTGATTTTGCTCTTGTCATCTATTTGTTTCATAAAGAACAACCCTATCTTCCTTGCAATGCCGAATAATATTAGCGTGACCGAAATGCTGATCGCCTGTAAAGAAAATCATATGAACATGCCCCCTCGTATGTTGACGTTTATCCGGGTTTTGAGTATCCGTTTTTATTCGCAAAGCCAATCTGCTGTGTTTTTGACCTTAATTCCCTCGTAGCTCTCTACGAAAGTCTTATCATTTGTAATGATGTACTTTTCGTAATTGTTTTGTATTGCCAAAAGCGGCGCAAGCTCGCGCTCCAATGTTTTTGTGTCGCCCAAAGTTTCGCAGACTTGGATATACATTTTATGGCTTGCTTTTTCCGCGATGAAATCAACCTCTTTTTCGTCAACCTTACCGACAAAAACATTGTACCCACGCCGCTTCAGCTCTAAAAATACAATGTTTTCTAAAATATGTCCCCTGTCAACATCACGATAACCCAATAGCATATTACGCAAGCCTATATCAACAATAAAGTATTTGCCGCGCGTTTTTAACAAATTCTTGCCTTTAACGTCATAACGCTTAGCTTTATAAAAGACAAACGCTTTTTCTAATGCGCTGATATAACTTTCAACAGTGCTTGTTGCGGGAGCTTTCTTTGTATTTTCAATACGTTTCTCGCTGACAAGGCTGTTTGCGACTGAGTTAGAGGACGTTGAATTTCCCACGTTGTCAGCCAAAAACATAACTATTTTTTGCAGGAGCTCCTCGTCTTTAATTTTATTTTTTGCGATAACATCTTTCACGATAACGGTATTATAAATCCCATCCAATACATCGTTGATCCTGTCAACATTTTCTCCAAGTTCCACAATAGAGGGGAACCCGCCGAATTTAAGATAGTCTTGAAAGGTTTTATCGCTCTTTTCTATGCCGTGAAAGTCCAAATACTCTTTATAGGACAGTGGATAGAGGTCGATTTCCACATATCGTCCCGCAATCAGTGTCGAAAGCTCGCTTGACAATAGCCGTGCATTGGAACCTGTTATATAAATGTCGCAGTCAAAGTCAACCTTGAATGAGTTGACAGCCTTTTCCCAGCCGGTTACATTCTGTGGTTCGTCTATTAACAGGTATGTCTTGCCGTTTTCGGGGATACGCTCCGTAACATAGTCGTAAAAAAGATTGTAATCGGTTATATCCCGATACTTCATACTCTCAAAATTGATATGAATGATATTTCGGCTCGGTATTTTCCGCTTTTTCAATTCTGCTGTAAAGAGTTTCAATAAGGTTGATTTGCCACATCTACGGACGCCGACAATAACCTTGATAACTTCTTTATCAAGAAATTCTAATAATGTGTTAAGATAGCTTTGACGATTCTTCATTTCTCAATCACCTCTGCATTATCTTAGCACAACAACGATTAAGCGTCAATAGTTTTGAGTTTGCAACTATAAAACTTCTTGTATTATTGCAATTTTTGATTTCAAACTACAAAAGCGGCGCTGGTGTTCATCCAGCGCCGCCCTGCGTATGTCCGGCTATATCGCCCCGATCCGTTTGAGATAGGCGAAAGCGTCAGTATGTCCGCGAAAGTAGATTTGCCTTCGCTGTTGGATATGAAAAAACGGAGAGGAACGAAGTTTATAATGCATAAATTCAAGACAATTTTTCACCTGTACCACGAATCAATCTCTTCATATCGCCTTAATCTCTTCATATCGCCTTAATCTCTCCATATCGCCTTAACTCTCCATTTTGCCGTTGATATTTGGAGAGTTTAGTGTTATATTTAAGAAAGCAACAAAAATCGGAGGTGCTTTGTGATCGAAAAACAAGACGCGGAATTTAAACGCGAATACAACGATAAAGTAAATAAATCAATGCTTGCTTTTTTGAATACTGAGGGCGGTACACTCTATCTTGGACTGTCCGACGACGGCGCTGTTTATGGGTTGGACGGCGATATTGACGAGTGGTACAGAAAAACCGCCAACAGTTTTCGGGATTCGGTCACGCCTGACCCTACTGCGTACTTTACCGTTGAGCCTGAACAGCGCGATGGCAAATGGATTCTGAAAATCACGGTTGAACGCGGCACATCGATACCTTATTGCTTTATAAAATACGGTCTTGTGCCGGAGGGTGTATGGACTCGTATTGGCAGTAATACAGTAATGGCTACCCGCGAACACATCCGTCAGATGATAAAAGACAACGGCATGGGGCAGTTTATCTTAGAACTCTCCATTGAACAAAATCTGACCTTCGAGTATACCGAAAAGGTTTTTGCTGAAAAAGAAGTGGCGTGGGGTGACAACCAAAAGCGGACATTGGGTTTGATTCGTCCTGACGGACGCTATTCCAACCTCGCCCTTATCTTATCCGATCAGTCTCCCTACACCACAAAGGCGGCCATCTTTGAAGGGCTTAACAAGGAGAAATTCAAAGACCGCAAAGAATTCACAGGTTCGGTGTTTAAACAGATAGACGATGTTTTGGCGTACCTTCATGTCTACAACCGTGTGCGCGGGACATTTGAGGGCGCGTATCGTGTCGACCACCCTGATTACTCTGATCTGGCATTCCGCGAAGCGTATATCAACGCTCTGATCCACAGGGATTATTATATTGAGGGCAGCGTCCTTGTTAGTATGTTTGATGACCGCGTGGAGTTCATGTCCTTGGGCGGCATCATGCCCGGCGTCACCCTCGACCTTATGCTTGCGGGTGTTTCGGTGGCGAGAAACGAAAAGCTGGCGCAGACTCTTCTCAGATTGAATATCATTGAAGCCTACGGCACAGGCATTCCCCGTATATATGGCGCATATGAAAACTGCCCCGTCCAGCCGGAGATTCCCATTGTGAACGGCGGATTCCTCATTCGTTTGCCGAATCAGAATTATAGCTTACAACAAAACAAAGTGAATGCCAACAGCCGCGAACAACAAATTTTAGAAAGATTCGCCGACACGGAATTTAACAAGGAAGATGCGGCTGAAGCATTGGGAATCAGCGTAAGTGGAACGTATAAGCTGCTTGTCCGCATGAGCGAAAAGAAGCTGCTTGTTACACGAAAAGACGGCCGGCAATGGATGTATTCCGTTGTAAAATAATAATTGAGATATTGAGCGATGTGTATTGATATGGCCGAACAGACGGGTAAAGGAGTCTTCCCTGACTGCCTTGATCTTGTCCTGCTGAAAACAGGGAAATTCCCAGATGAAAAAAGGGAATTATGGTGCTCTTTTCAGGGATTTCTGCTTGACAAAAAACATTTACGGCTGGTGGACTACTGCTAGCGGCACAGGCAGCTAGATATCGACCAGTACCTCCGTTCCATCCGTGGATACCACATACTACGCAAGATGGAGCATCAGGCTCCCAGTCGTAAGGGTTGAGCAGGATTTCATGTTTTGGTGCTGGGCTGCAACAGCGGAAGCGATTGGCAATTATGTTTCCCCTTCACTGGGGCTATCACAAATTGATATCGTCATGTTAGTCAAGCATCTTGCTTAAGCACTACACCGTCCACCTTGAGCGCCGGATTGATTCACAAAGACGATATATCAAGCTACCGCTGATTAGCTGTGCCACATCTATGGCTGCGGCTTCATCTACATGGGTATCTGGGTCAACTATCTGGGTCAAATACCATTTTTTAGTCGTTTTACCCTCCAATCTTGCTGTTCTTCAAAAAGAAGAAAACCCGCAAACGTAGTGTTTACGGGCTTTTTGCGATGGAGCTGCTATCCGGGCTTGAACCGGAGACCTCGTCCTTACCAAGGACGCGCTCTACCGACTGAGCTATAGCAGCCAATATGAATCGGCGGTAAACAGGTTCCCTGCCGACCCTTTCAGATACTATCATATCTTTCAATCTGTTTCAACAAAGAAATTATGCCGGTTTTGTTATATCCGTCATTTAGCGACGAATGAAGCGATTATCTCATCCAGAAGGGCATTGACGACCGCCAATTCCGCCTCAAGCGCGCTTTCGTCGATCTCAACCGGCGTATCGCTCCGCGATTCTCTATCGGCGTCTTCCGAGACAATATCCAGCATGCCCTGTTGAAACGCATCCGGGCCGAAATCTTTTTTCGCTTCGACTGTCAAGCCGCAAAGATATCCGTTCTTCAGGAAAACGACTCCGGCCTGGGGAATGTCTTCCGCCTTTCCCGCTATCCGATACGCGGGGCTGCCGAAATAAGTTTCGGGCAGTCTCCGGACGTTTCCGTGGGCTGCGGATGCGTTCGCATAGATCAGTCTGTCGAATTCCTCCATTGTATAGTTGACCGGATCCGACCTGCCGGCGCCGGCGTTAACGGCGACGATGATATAGTCAACATCATCGACAGCGAGCAGGATTTCCGCGTAGCCTTCCCAGACGACGTCGACCACGCCTGACTGGGGATAATAGAAACTGAGGCTCTCATCCTGGCTGTAAAGCGTTAAAAAGTGGCCGCCGCTCAGGGAGAGCCCTTTACTTCCCGGAACTAAACGGACAGCCTTCCCGCCTTCAGAAACAGTTACGCTGCCGTCTTCCGGACGCCATACGACCTGAAGCCCAAATAACTCCGCCCACAATCGTGTCGGAAGGAAGACCCTGTTATCTTTGAGAACCGGAGGCGTATCGACGGAAAGCGTATCCTCGCCTTCGGGTGTGATACGCGTTAATTCAGTAGCGCCGACCGTCATCATCAACTGATAGGCGCCCCGGGACAGCGCGACTTTTTGCTCATCCTGATTCCAATCCACATATATACCGAAAGTCTCGGCTATCGGGCGGACTGCGTCATATGTAATATCGTTTTCAACAAACGGCGCGACGTCCATTTCCATTACGGCGCCTACGCCTAAAGCGGCCCCCGCCGCGCAAAAAGTCAGTATCAGCGTGAAGCCCAATACCCACAACAGTTTTCCGGAGAAATTCTTATTCATATCTTATCCTCCTTAAGCCCGTATGTTATATACGCCGTTAATCCTTTCAACATTTCATTGCTAAAATCAGTATAACAGGCGGTATTTTTTATGGCAAGCCATATTTTGTTAGACAGCGATATAGGAGGTTGTGATTGAGATATGCCCGGAACCGCGGCCGGCGTCAAACTTACGTCACAACTTGCGCCAAACTTGTATTGACTATTCAGAAAAAGTGTTATAGCATTTTTTATGGAATGATGATTAATCTTCAATATCCACTCCAAATGAGAGGGTGACGCGAAATGACAAAAGGACAGCTTTGGGAAACCCGGCCGCTGGAGTTCTGGACTAAGGCGAAAGAACTTCGGGCGGGTTGGCAGAAATCCATTGAGAGCGTGGAAAAAGTAGTCGGTCAGGGCAATTGGGGGTATGGCCCCGCTTTTCCGGCAATCACCGTTATTGAAGACAATCCCGTAGGCGCCATGATGGCAAACAAAAACGAGTCTTTCTCGCGGAAAGCGCGACTGGCCTGCGAAGTACGCGGATGGGGCCGCGAGCTCTGCGGTTACCAGAACAACTGTTGGGGCGGCCAATTCCTTGGCTATATCGAGGACGGGACCCCCTGGCCCCGCCGCAAATTCGTGGTCCCTATCCCCTCCATGTGCGATCAGCACGCCAAACGGGGCGCGCAAGCCAGAGATTTTGAGAATATGCCTCAGTGGATGGCGGATAAAGTCATCTATTTCGGACCATTTGACGAGGAGCGTAACGAGGCGCTGAATGAACATAAGATATACGCCAATTTTAAAATCCTCAACGATATGGAGCGTATCTTCGGTCAGCGATGCGATGATGAGGTGCTTGCCCAGTTATTGGAAGATACGAGTATAATCGGTGAATACAGCCGGGAAATCTCCCTGTTGGTAGCGCGGACCAAGCCCGCTCCCCTGTCGGTGAAGGATCTGTACTCCGTTTTCACTATCGGCGGGTTGACCAAGGTAGACCCGGAAGCGACGCTGGATTTCTGGAAAACGGTCCGCGACGAGGTAAAATGGCGCGCCGATAACCAGATCGCCGCCGTTGGCAACGAGCGTTTCCGTTGGATAGAGGCCTATCCGCCCTCCTGGCATTATATGAAGTATTACCGGTATATGGAGACTTACGGCGCGGTTTGCGTTGGTTCCCAATACACACACGGAAGCCTGGACGGTCTTTACTTGAAGCCGGATGGGACGATAGGGCATAGAGAGGACGTGATGTCCTATCCGCCCGGCATACCCATCGAGACCAGGGAAGACGCGGTGCGGCTGGGCAGCGGTTACGACGCGAGAAAGCCGTTAAACATGGGCGTAAACGCCTATATATTCCGCGACAGTATAGTACAATTCGCCGAACTCATGCAGGCGGACGGCGCGCTTCTACCAATGTGGCGCAGCGGGGTAGGATGTAACCTGGTGCCCAAAGAGCAGTCTATGTACCTAAAAGAAGCGGGACTCAGCGTCATCAACTATGAAGGCAGCCAGCCCGGCGACCGGACCGATTTGGACGAGAAGCGCCTTTTGGATTTGCTGGATACCTGGATGCAGGGCCTTGGCTTCCGCCGCGATTGACGGATATTTAGCTTACCCTTCTTTAATCTCGCCGTTGATCCCCAGCGTCACGACCTGCCAGGGGATGAATTTTCCCGATCTTTTCAGGGCAGAGACTGCCGCCTGCTCTATCCCTCCGCAGCAGGGCACTTCCATCCGGATTACGGTAAGCGACTTGATCTCGTTGTTTGAGATGATCGCAAATAGTTTCTCATCATAATCAACGTCGTCCAGTTTCGGGCAGCCGATGAGCGTGGTTTTCCCCCGTATAAACTCCCGGTGAAACCCGGCTCTCGTATAAGCTGAGCAGTCGGCCGCGACGAGCAGGTTGGCGCCGTCAAAGTAAGCAGCCTTGACAGGCGCAAGCCTGATCTGCACAGGCCAATTGAGTAATTCACTGACCGTCGCGCTTGTTTCCGCAGGCGCTTCGTTTGCCGTCCTCGCTATACTTCGCGCGTTTGCGCCGGGGCAGCCGCATGGTTCCGTTGATTCATGCAAATTTTCTTTCACCGCTTCCGCGTCATACTCCACCGCCTCACGCTCGATGAACGTGATGGCTCCGGCTGGACAGGCGGGCAGGCAATCGCCAAGCCCGTCGCAGTAATCGTCGCGGATCAGTTTTGCCTTCCCGTCGATTATGCTTATCGCGCGTTCATGGCAGGCGTCTGCGCATAGCCCGCAGCCGTTGCATTTTGACTCGTCAATCTCAATAATCTTACGTTTCATATCGGCGCCTCCTTGCTTTTCTGATTTGATAATACTATAATTAGCCCGTCGAATCGGTTGGATTTACAACGGAGATGAAAAAATGTGCGATTTTTCTACGCTAAAAAAAACACCGCTGTTTCAAGGCGTTTCGGAAGATGAACTCGTTTCGCTGCTCAAGTGCTTAGGCTGCTCGTTTAAGGATTTTCAAAAAAACGAAACCTTGTATCTTGCGGGCGACTTCGTCCGGGAGATTGGTATTGTGGTAAGCGGCAAAATCCACATCGTCAAAGACGACGCCTGGGGCAACAGCAATATCATCTCTGAAGTGTTGGACGGCGAGATGTTCGCTGAAGCAGTCGTTTGCGGCGGCGGCGGCGCCCTTCCTGTGACAGTGCTTGCGGCGGCGGAAACACGGGTGTGTTTTCTGGACTTCCAGCGTATTGTGACTACCTGTTCCTCCGCCTGTGTTTTCCACGCTTTACTGATCCGAAATATGATCGGTATATTCGCCCGGAAAAACATTCAGCTTACGGAAAAAATGGAACACATCACGAAACGGACGACCCGCGAAAAACTCCTGTCCTATCTTTCTGAACAATCCAGGCGCCAAAGAAGCCGCAGTTTTCAAATTCCGTTTGACAGGCAGGGGCTTGCCGATTACCTTTCCGTCGAGCGCAGCGCGCTGTCTGCGGAAATGTCAAAGCTAAAAGCCGACGGGGTAATTCAATACAAAAAAAACCGCTTTGAAATCGAATGCCCGGAAGATAATGATATGAATGAACAATACGATCACAAAGACGTTCAGTATTAATAATAACGCCGCCGATATAAATAAACGGTGAAATTTCCTGTATAATTAAGGCAATAGAATAGCGGGGGTGGATAACGCGCAATGAAAAGGCACTTGTTCCGATTACTTGCCGTATGGATGGCTTGCTGTATCGCGCTGACCGGATGTTCCGGCTTCGCTAAGAAGGACGCCGGGAACAAAACCGGGGAGGAAGCACCGGGCGTATCATCGCCAACTTCAACCGGCGGCTCGTCACAGGCTTGGTCTCCCGGCGCCGTGACCGCCGCTTCTCCGCGAAACCTCTTATCGGTAGGCGAGGGTTTCAAGTTTCCGGCCCAGCCCCGTATCCCCGAGGGATTCCGGAGCCGATACCCCGTAGCCGTGAATGGCGCCTGGGAGAGCGGCGTCAAGCCCGTCTTTGACCCCCTTGGCGGGCAGACGGCGTATAAAAACTACCGTTTCCGATATGAAACGGGAAAACTCACTTATATGAACGTCGACTATCGCCAGGAGACCCGCCATATAGCCGGTGAACATTGGCACTATGAGTTCCCCGTTCCCAACCTTGACGACATGCTCCATTTAGAGCAATACCTGCTGGATCTCGGCGGTGAAATCCTCTCCGTCTCCGGCGACGATATCGCCTTCGTGATCCGGGACGAAGGCTACCGGTGGTGGGGGAGGATCCGCGCAGGCTCCGCCTCCGACAAAGAGGTTCAGCTTCTCGCCGATTTGTGGCGGGAAATGTACAGGGAGGCGGGCGAACCATTAACCGTCACAGCCGGTATGGGCGAGGGCGGGCTCCTGTACTTCACCACCGCCCATCGGGACGGCTGGCTGCAAAGTATGAAAGCGGAACTCCCGGAACGCCAGGCAAAAATCACAGCCTACGGCTATTATCATCTGGGGGATTATCGCAAGGAAACGAAGATCGACTTTACCCTGACCACGGCGAATGTTCCGAATGGCGTCGCCCTGCTGGATCACATCCCCCAGGAACCTGGAGACCTCCACTGGACCGTGGATACTTCGGCGTCGTCCATCCCCGATGGGCAAAGCCTGACGCTCACCATCGACGAGGTGCTGGAGATAGCGCCGGTGACCATGGGCGAAAGCCTCGGCGCCCTGCTGGTCAAGGGCGCGCCCTGGGGCAGCGTAGACGTGCAGATTAACAGGTACGGCTTGACTACCCGGCATACGGCTCTGCCGAATAACAAAGTGATCGCGAGCCAGACCGGCGAAGGCGATACCTTAATCTGGCTGCCCGCGGGTTACTGGACGGTGACCATCGCGGGCCACGGGAATCGCCTTATCCCGGTGAGCGCTGGGGAATTGACCGTCATGACTGCCCCCACGAATCTGCGGCGGGATGATCTTGAGGACGCGACGTCGTCCGGCGCCGCCGAAAAGCCCATTATCGAACGCGGTTTACGCTTCCTCGCGGAACCCAGGGAGAGCGGCGAGACGGTGGAGCTGGATTTTCTCATTTACGACAGCGAATATCCCGACCTCCAACCCGCGAAAGAGGATTTACTCATCACCGAAAACAACCTCCCTGCGGAAGCCCTGACGATAAAGCCTCTCGACCTGCCGCCCAACATCGTGCTGCTGCTGGACTCTTCCGGCTCGATGGAGGGCCAGTTGGAGGCGACGCTGGAAGCCGCAAAGGCTTTCGTCGCGAAGATGCCGGAAGATGCGACGATCCAGATCGTGGAATTCAGCTCCACTGTTAAAACTTATGAGGGGTACACGAAAGAGCAGGCTGTACAGAACATAGACAAAATCACCCTCGGCGGCAGCACCGCCCTCTATGGCGCCGTCGTCGCCGGCTTGGGTTTGCTTCAGGGCATGGATCGGGCCAGCCTGATTGCCTTTACCGACGGCGTCAATGAGCCAAGCCGGGGCGGCTTGACCGACAAAGGGGCGGTGCTGGACGCCATCGCCAAAGCCGGGATACCGGTTTACTGCATCGGCTTCGGCCCGGAGCACGCGCCGCCGCCCCAGCCTGCGCCTGATCCCTCCGCTGATCCGGACGAGCCTCCGCCTGAACCGGAAGTTAAGCCCAGCGACCTGAGGGATTTCGCCTCGTTATCAGGCGGCAGGTACTATTCCGCCGCAGACCAGGACGCTTTGACTAAAGTGTTTGACGCCATCGCCGCGCGTATCGGCAACGCCTTCACCGCCGTGTATCAGCGGCCTAAGGCGGCAAGCCTGCCCGACGTCCCCGTGGTGATGCTGGTCGTCGACAGCTCCGGTTCCATGGGCGCGCGGATTGCCGGCGGCTCGAAAATCGAGCATCTCAAGACCATGTACCGGCAGTTCATCCTCGACGCGCCGGACGGCGTCATTATGCAGGCGATGGACTTCAATTTCGTCAATTTCCAGATGCTCACCACGGAAAAGAGTTCCATGCTATCCGCGCTGTCCGGGATGCAATCCGAAGGCGGCACCAACGTTAAGGGAGCCGCGCAGCATGGCTACAGCTATTTGATGGACGTGGCGACGTCAAAGCGCATATTGATTTTCGTCACGGACGACGCCATGCTTGACCCGGCTGCCGACAAAACCGGTTTTGACAGCCTGCTGGAGGATATCAAAGAGGCGGGAATATACTCCCTCTGGGTTGGGATGACCAACAACGACGCCCGTTTCGAAGCTATCTATCGCCGCGTGGCGGAGTACGCGGGCGGAAGCTATGCCGTGTCGGCGGACGCGTCGACGTTGAACGATAGTTTGAAACAGATGCTGGACGCCATCGCCGCGCCGCCCGGCGCCGGGGTAAACAGCAAGATCGAACTGCAGGTCCTGTTGGGCGAGAGCGGCTTCCGGCGAAGCTACCAAGGGACAACCGGCGCGAGCCTCGCTCCGTTGCCTCCCGCTCAGGCAGCGATCGCGCCGCCGGAAGCGCTGAGCGTCGTCTCCGGGCTTCCCCTCGATGATTTATTCGTACACGGCGCGGATAGCGTCCGGACGCTGAGCGGTTCTTCTCCTTCCGGCGATACCCGGATTCTGGCCCATGTTTCCCTTAACGCCGATACGCGCAATGCCGGACTGGAAGTGCGCGCTACGGACCTCTACCGTTTGTCGCGCCTGCGCGGAGTGGACGCGCCGGAAGGCATGGTCTATATCGCGCTGTGGCTGGAGATGAAAAACCTCCTTGGCGACCGGCCTGCGGCGGTTCCGAACATAACCTCGCATTTCTACCTGACGCTCGACGACAGTGAAGCCTGTCCCGCCTCCCGATGCACTTGGCTGGCGGAAGCGCCGCTGCCTATCCCCGGCGACCTTTCCCTCAGCATACCGCCGGAGGAAAGCCGCTCGGGCATGCTTATCTTCCTTACCGGCGACCGGGCGGCGACGGCGCTACAGCTTTCTTTATATGACGCGGTAAACGGCGACATCCACCTTACGCTGATGGGCGAGCCCCGGGGCGCAGTACTGCAGACGCAGCCGCTACCGAAAGCGGCTTTCGCAGCCCTATCCGGCGGAGTTACCTTCACGCTGACCGGTTACAGCGACGTCCTCCGCGTCGGCAGCCATGCCGCGGCTTCGGGGATGGTCTATCGCGTTGTAGAAGGAAACATAACTTCCGCCGACGGAGGCCGTTTCCCCTTTGACCCCAAGGCTGAGGTATATCTGGATATCGCCACGGCAAACGGTTCGTTTTTCCTCCCGCTCAGCCCGCTCACCGAGGCGGTTCCGCTTGGCTATATGAGCCCCAGGACGCTGTCCGCCGGCGTAGCGCACCCCTTCCGCTGGGTGTTCGAAGTGCCCGATCCATTGACCGACGCCAAAGCCGGGATATACGGCAATGCGCCGAAAGACGCCTTTCAGATACCGCTGCGCGACGGCCTGATCTATCCGGCCCGGCCGGCTCCGGGAGTCTATGCCGGCGACCTGATCGACTTGACGATCAATGAATTGGGACTGCTATCCCGGGACGAATACCGCGAATTGACCCGTTCGTTCGATATTACGCAGGAGAAAGCGGCGGCTGACCACGAGGCTGCGGAAAACAAGCGGCGTCAGGAAGCGGAGAGGAAAGGGCAACCCTATGTCCCCCAGCCCATGCCTTCCGTACCTGCGGCGGCGGCGCAGGACTACAGCGGCGCCTGCTATCTTGTGGCGGACGTCACCATCCATGACAAAGTTGACGGCTACAGTACTTCTTACGGTAAGATCTTCGAGCTGCTCAGCGAGCGGATTACCTGGGGAGATAAGCCCGGCGAGGTGATGCTGGACGGAACGGCGCCGACGGAACGCCAGGTCAGGGATTTAATCGTCTCCCCTGACGGGATAACTTCGCGGCTTGCCCTCGGTATCGACAGCAGTTTCATCACGCCGGACGGCCAAAGCCGCCGCGGGTTGCTGGTTTTTCGACTGGAGAATAGGGATTTTTATCTGGGAAGTGCGGTCTTTCCCGACCTGCGCGCACCTGTCCCCGACGCGGCATATGGCGGCGCCGCGCTGTTGCGGCCGAAAGTCCAGCCGCAGAAAACGAATCTTGCTTTTGCCGCAGCCATCGAAAAACAGATACGTTTGATTCGGGAACAATACAGAGCGGCGCAGCCCGAAGCCGCGGCGGCGACGATCAACAAGCCTCCGGAAGGCTTTTCATTAGCGCGGGATCCGGAAAGCCAGGAATTTGCCGTTCCTGTCGCGTCCGCGTACGGCGCCCTGCGGCTTGCCGGCGCCAGATCCGGTACGGTGGAGCAAGCCCTCGATCTACTCCGGAGCATGGCTTGGCGCCCTTCTGTCATCACCGGGGACAGCCGCAGCCGACGGGACTGGGCAAGCCAATATGCCCCTGAAGCCGCTCTAACCCAGGAATGGGGTACCGAATATGACCTGGCTCTTTTGGCAGAAAAGCTTTTAGCCGGCGTCGGCCTTACCACAGCGCGCCGGGAAGTCGTCCTTACCGAACTGGGGCGTCAGTCCCTACGCGCTTACCTCGGCATAAGCCCGCCGTCGCAAACAGATAGCTCCGCCGCCGGTAAACAGGCGCCGCCGCCATTTTCCACGCTGGAAACCCTTCCCGCCCTCAGCTACGTCGACAGCGCAGGCGAAGGGCATTTGCTGGTGTTCCCGTTTGTACGCGAAATCCGCGACCTGCAAGGCTACGCCAGCCCCAAGGGAGATTCTTCGTCTATTCCCGAGACGGGAACGGAATCTGCTTACGCAACGCTGACCGTCAGCCTGGAAGCGATCCCGTTAAGCCCGGCGGCGAAAAACGGCGAAGCCGGTTTGTTTAATATCGGCGGCGTCCTTGACGGGCTGAACCGTTTCCTGACCGCAACAGACGAGTCGCCAGACGAGCCGCGGACGCAGACCGTCTTAGAGCAAAAGTTTGCCCTGACCGACCTCTCGATGGACGCCGTAGACGTCAGTTTCGCCGTCAACGCTGAGGGCGATTGGCTGGCTTACAGCGACTCGGCCCTGGGGCAGTTGCCCGGCAGCCGGACAGTCAGCGCCGCGGACTACCGGCCGCTAAAGGCCGTCGTCAGCGTCGTCGTCGGCGCCCTGAACTACAGCCACGAGACCGTTATCACGGAGGATCTTCCCCTGGAGAGGCTGTTTTACACCATCGGCCTTAACTTGCCGGATCTGCCGGGCTCCGCCGTCTCTGCTCTGGACAGCGCCATGGGGCCCGCGGCTGCTCATACCGGCGCCGGCAACCCCGACCCCCATAGCTATCTGCGGCTGTATCACCGCGCTTCCCTGTATTCCTTTATCGCCGCCCAGACTTCCGCGGAAGATATCATGGCGGAAAGCATGGGGCTGACGCTGGGACGCACCGCCGCGCCGCGTCTCGTCATCCTGACGTCCAGGCAGGGCGCCGACGGACGCATCCTGACCGGCGTCGATCTGGCTCAGGCCTTCAATGATATCCACAACGCCCAGAGCGTGGCGGAGGAAGCGGTACATGGCTTCAACATCGGGTCAGGTCTGACCATGTGCGAGTTGGAAAGGGATTGCCTGCCCGGCAATCAGTCGGCAGGTTATCTGGAACTCTGGGAAAGGCTGCCCCAGGACGGCGAAGGGTTCAGGCCGATGCTCCTGATCCCCAACGACAGGCAGCCGCGCCGCGCCGTCCTCGCAGAAATGGAGGCCCGCGGCGGTTACCCGGCGCGATTATTGGATGCGGTGAGAAACAGCGACAAAGTAATCCTCACCCCGCAGCAGGCGGCGCCGTACGATGGAACCGGGCGCTGGGCCTGGCTGGAAATCGATCCGAAAACCTATCAGACCATCTCGGTATTTGACGACGGCCGGCACGGCGCCATGCTCGAATACATGATCCTTCTTAATTCCAATGACTTTGCCCTTGGCGCCGTCGGCGGATTTTATTCCGGCTTTGTTGTGACCGGCGCGTCTTTCGCTTCGGTTGTACTCCGAAACTTTGACGCGCTTGAAGCCATAGCCGCGGCGAACAGAAACGCGGCCATGATCAGCACCGGCATGAACTTGGCGACCGGCGCCCTCAATAATAGCATGGAGGACGTCATGAGTACTCTGCCCGGGCTGTTTGGCGACGAAGCGCTTGCGCTGGCCGCCTCCATCGCCGGCGGGATAATATCCAGCGGCGACCATCCGCTGCAAGCCGGCTTCAAAATGGGCTTTGACCTCGGCTCTGCGGCGTATATCAAAATGCTCGAATCAGCGAGTCCGCAATAGTCAAAGCGCTACTCACGAATCAACGCGCGGGTGATTTTGCTGTATGAACTCCGACCTGCCGGAACGCGCCGCTGTCTGTATCTTTGGTGATAAACCAAAACTCTCCGTGGCCTTCGGCGTAATAACGGATTTGATTTCGTTTGTAAGCGGTTTGGGTAAATATGTCGTCGTCTATATCGCCGAACACGCTGAGTATCTCCTCCTCTGTACATCCGTAGGACAAGTTACACACGGTGGAGATGTCAAATTGTGAGCCGATACGTTCATCAAAGTATACGGTGCCGATTTCGCAGTCTTTCAAAGGGAGGCGGTGATCGGTAAGGTTGACCGCATATACTTCGATGTACGCGCTTGTGCCTTCTTTGTATAGGCTTGCGCCGAAGTTGTAGCCACTATAGGCGGCACTGTTCGCGTCTACTTCCGAGTTTTCATCAAAATAATCTTCATCGCCCTTATCCTCGTTAAAGACAAACCCGATGTTCAAAAAATCCTGCACCGTGGCTTCTTGCAGGTTGATTTTCACGCCGTCTATTTGGACAAAATAGATACTGTCGTCCGTCAGATCGAGCGGCTTATCGGGAACTTCAACAGTCCTTTTGATGGGTGGATTTGTTGACGCGGGTGTACCCGTTGGGGAACTGCTATTCCCGCCGCTATCCGAAGCGGGCGGGGTGGCGCTGTTGCCGCTGTTACTCGGCGTGTTAGTATTACCCCCGCCGCCGCAAGCCGTCAGCAGGGAAAATGTGAGCAAGAGTACCATTACAAGCGCTAAAGTCTTTTTCATCTTCTTCACCCTCCATCGGATTATAGATACGTAAATAATTCCATAATCAGTATAACATACTTTTCGCGCCATAATAGTTGTAAGCTATGGTTGTATGAGATTTAGGTGAAGTTGTACGGTTACAGTTTCTGTAAAAACCCTTTGAAAGCCGCCTAAAGCACTCCATTTTCCGCCTCAAACCTTTTGTTGCCCGCAATTCCCGAGCCAATGACTCTCTTAATAGTAGAATACTGTTTGCCGGAGAATCGTCAACAAGATATTCGCTGTTAAAACTATTGATTTCCGGCATCGTTTCAAGATATGCTTATATCCATGATGACTCGGGTTAACATAGCAGTACTGATAATCGTATGGAACGCCATCGCTTTTGCAGTGTACGGCATCGATAAATTCAATGCCCGGCATGGTCGGCGGCGTATCAGTGAAAAAGCGCTATTGCTATCGGCGGCTTTGATGGGCGGATTCGGCGCATTGCTTGGTATGTGCATATTCCGGCACAAGACGAAGCATTTCAAATTCGTCATCGGCGTACCGCTTCTGCTGGCGTTGAATGTCGCTGTTGTATGGGGATTGAGCATGAGGGATACGCCCGCCGTCTATCAAAAGATCACGCCTGAGGAAGCCAAATCCTTAATAGAATCCGGGAAAGCAACCATCCTTGATGTCCGAACAGCAGCCGAATTCGAGGAAGGGCATATCCCGGACGCCATATTGATCCCGGACACGGAAATTACAGATAGGGCGGCGGAACTATTACCGGATAAAAGACGCATTATCCTCGTTTATTGCCGTTCCGGCGTCCGCAGCGTCCGCGCGGCGCATATACTGATCGAGCTTGGCTATGCCCAAGTATATGATCTTGGCGGCATACTGAACTGGCCATATGATACGACCTGAACCATATTGTTCGTCTGGTCTGAACAGTAAGAACATGCTCTGGCGTCTTTTGGCAGAACACCAGTACAGGGAGAGGTTGCACGTATGATAAGTTCAGCCAAACAGTACAGCACGAATTATTTCAATACATTCATCGAAGCAGCCGAGGACTGCCCGGTGAGAGACGGGGCGTCCCCTCCTATGAAAGCGTCGATCACGGTTGCGCGGGCGGAATACGAAATGATAATAGAAAATCCTTATCGCTATACATCGGATGATGTGGTCTATGCGACAAAGGGCGCCCCAAATGGGATAAGCCGCAATGCGTTCTTTTCCAAAGGGCAGCCTTGCTTCCGCGCTTCAGCGCTGACGAAGCGCTATGGATGGGGCGTTCACCATGACAATGAAGGCAAGGTTGCCCTCTATGCGATCGATTCGGATGAATACCGCCGACTAGCGGCAGACGAAAGCGTCAAGCATGTCCGCGCAATGAGCAACGCAAAGAAATAACGTCGCAGGCAGCCAATGAAGGAGCCCTCGCGACTATGAAATGCCTGCTCAAGTACCGATGGGTCAAGCTCACCTGAAGCATTCTATGCTCTGCCACAGCAAGGGCTGATGTAGCCTGCGATGGCGGAAAAATGGCAAGGTTCGTATCATAGACGCGGAAATATGTTCGTAATTAACTTGTGCGGCGTTCCCTCTCGGTGAGCGCCGCATTTTCCCCCGCTTGTAAAACCACTATAGTCATACTATAATGCGTATTAAGAAGTCTGCGACTTGAATCAATAGTTCTTCGTATTCCCATTTTGAAAACGAGGTGGATAGCATGGCATCAATGGAAAAGGGTATAACAAAAACAACAAATTTAAATATATCAATTCCAAGTGAAATTTTTCTCGTCCTTAGAGAAAGTGAAATACAATTCGCGTCTACTATGAAAAAATTTACCGCATTAAATCTATTCCAAAATAATAAGCTTTCCATTGGCCAATGCGCTGCGTTAGCGGATATGACCGAAGAAGATTTTATTTATTTTTTGGGCGCAAACAAGGTATCAATATTTGAATACCTGGACGAACTTGCGCTCCGGCAGGATATGGCGAATGCCTAGGATCGTTATCGTAAATTCGACACCCATTATTGCGCTCAGCTTAATTGATAGCATGGGCTTGCTAAAGGAACTATTTGGCGCGGTGATTATTCCAAATGCCGTGAAGGACGAGATTGGCACTAAGAGCGATTCAAAGGCGCAAAATCAGCTTGAGGTGTCCTCAAATTGGATTCAAGAACGACATATAAAAAACGCAGCCCAGAAGCAGATATTCAAGACGCAGCTTCATGATGGCGAAGTTGAAGTAATGATTTTAGGACAAGAACTAAATGCAGATTTACTGGTTATTGACGACTATACAGCGCGTGAATATGCGAAATATCTCGGGTTTAACGTAACCGGTACTGTCGGCATTCTACTCTCTGCTAAATCGAAAGGGATTGTTACAGAAGTTAAGCCGCTGGTGGATTTACTAATAGCCAATGGAATCTATATCAGCAACCGCTTATATACTGATATCATGAATGTGGCTGATGAATAACCGGTTTACTGCCGGCCGAGTCATACGACCACTCCGATTTTTAGAAAGAAGAAACCCTCAAACCTTTTGTTGCCCGCAATTACCAAGCCAGTGGCTCTTTCAATAGCAGAATACTGTTTTGTCAGAGAATCGTCAACAAGACATTTGCTGTAATAGCTATTGATTTCCAACAAGCGGCGCATACATTAGCTATATCCATGTCTATGATATTGAGGGTATAATGGACTAGCCGTATGATACGACACAATCATCAATGACGCAATCGGGGGACTGAGCAAAACCAACAATGAGGTTTCAATAGAATTAATGGAGTTTATTGCTTATGAATACAGATAACCATGTTATACGCATACGGGAATCGGAACCGGGGGACGCAGGATACGTCGCGTATATGCACGGGCAGTATTACTGGAAAAATCACGGCTTTATCGGCAAGTCTGAGTACTATTTCATTAAGAACCTCGCCGATTTCGTCCGTGACCCGGAAGGCGGAGGGCTGTGGATTGCCGACGTTGACGGAAAGATCGCAGGATCCGTAGGCATTGTGCGCGTCGACAATCAAACAGCGCAATTCAGATGGTTTTTAGTCGACAAAAACTACCGAAGAATGGGGATTGGGACTGAGTTGATCAACACCGCCCTTGATTTCTGCCGGGAACATCACTACACGGATATATTTTTATGGACATTCAAAGGGCTGGATGAAGCCAGGCGCCTCTACGATAAGGCAGGGTTCGTCCAAATTGAAGAAAAGCCGAATCACGAATGGAGCAGCGTTGAAATAACGGAACAGAAACTTGCGTTATCAATTGTATCGCAGTAGGGCGATATGGCGCATTATTTTTGATTAGGAGAGCAGGACATGGATAACCATTCGAAACTAATAAATGGATTATTCGATAAAAACGACAAGGTGGCTTACAAATGCTTGAAAGAGCTTATTGCTGAAAGCGAAATAGACGCCTGTGTTTATCCGTTCTTTGATACCTTTGCCGAAATGATTGACAATGATAACTCGTATATACGGACAAGGGGATTGCTTTTAATATCGGCAAACGCAAAGTAGGATACGGATTTTAAAATTGACGAGATAATTGATAAATACCTTCGTCATATTATGGACGATAAGCCCATTACAGCAAGACAGTGTATAAAGGCGCTTCCGAATATTGCGAAATTCAAACCTGATTTAGCTGATGATATTCGCTCCGCACTTAACAAATCAAATCCGGGGCGATATGCGGACAGTATGCAGTCATTGATTCATAACGACATAAGAGCCGCACTAAAATCGATAAACGATTTAAAGTATTAGCGACATAATTTGCGCAATAGCCGCCTAATATGAAAAAGGAGCGATACGAAGGAATGCAGTATGATGTAGTCGATGTCTTTACGGACAAGGTCTTCAGTGGTAACCCGGCGGGCGTTTGCCTGCTGGATGATTGACTTCCCGATGAATCGCTTCAATAATAATTAACTATCCCGCCGCCTTGCTCGTTTGTCGGTCAATGCCCTGCCGTTTAAGCGGGATTCTGCCTAACAATTAATGAAAAAGCCCTGGAGCAGTTGGCAATATACAAACCGGTATCAGTTATTGAATATGTCAGCCAAGTCAGCCTCGGGCGTCGTGATTGGCTTGATCGCACAGTTCTCGACCAGATAATTCAGCACATTCGGCGATATGAATGCTGGCAACGTCGGACCCAAACGGATGTTTTTAATCCCAAGATATAATAGAGAGAGCAGGATGCTGACTGCTTTCTGCTCATACCATGACAGGACAAACGACAGCGGCAGGTCGTTCACGCCGCAGTTGAAGGCTTCAGCCAAGGCGAGGGCGACTTTGACGGCGCTGTAGGCGTCGTTGCACTGCCCCATGTCAATGATACGCGGTATCCCCCCTATCGCGCCCAAGTCAAGATTGTTGAAGCGGTATTTCCCGCATGCTAAGGTCAGGATGACCGTATCCTTTGGCGTCTGTTCAACGAAATCTGTATAGTAGTTTCTGCCCGGCTTAGCGCCGTCGCAGCCGCCTACAAGGAAGAAATGCCTGATCGCGCCAGACTTGACAGCGCCGATGACCGTATCGGCGATCGACAGCACGGCATTGTGCCCGAAGCCCGTCGTGAACGTTCCGTCGCCTTGCGGTTCTTTATAGCCGCTAAGCTCCAGCGCCTTATTGATTACAGGAGAAAAGTCTTTGTCTTCCCCAATATACGCAAGGCTGGGATAGCCCACTGCGGCGGTCGTAAATACCCGGTCGGCATAACCGGCTTTCGGCGGCATAAGGCAGTTCGTGGTAAAGAGGAAAGCGGCGGGGACGCCGTCAAACTCTTTCTGTTGATTCTGCCATGCCGTACCAAAATTGCCTTTCAAGTGCGTATACTTTCTCAATTCAGGGTAGGCATGGGCGGGAAGCATTTCTCCGTGCGTGTACACGTTTACGCCTTTTCCGGCGCTCTGCTCAAGAAGGAGCTTCAAATCGTAGAAGTCGTGCCCGCTTACCACGATGAAAGCGCCGGGCTCGATTGTCCGGCTGACTGCCGTCGGCGCCGGGGTCCCAAACGACTCTGTATTCGCCTTATCTAAAAGCTCGATCGCGGACAGGTTCGCTTTCCCGCACTCCATGACCAGCGGCAATAGTTCAGCCAATCCATACCCGGGCTCTCCGATTGCGGCCAGGGCCTTTCGGATGAATCCCGTAATCTCAGATACGTCATACTCAAGCGCCAAGGCGTGATACGCGTAAGCGGCGACGCCGCGTATGCCTAACAACAACAGCGTTTTCATGCTGCGCGTATCTTCGTCGGCGTCACGTACGTCATAGAGGTTGTAGAACGGCTGCCCAATGACGGCGATCAGCTTTTCCAAAGCGGCGTCGTCGAAGTTGACATTGGTCAGCGTGGCGAATAGCGACTCCAGGAGTAGGGCGTCCGTCACATCGGCGCCTTTCCTCGCGGCAGTGACAAGCGCGCCCGTCAGCTCGTCCTGAAGCCTGGCGGTATTCGCGGTTTTCCCGCAAACCCCGGCGTTTGTGAAGGCTTTGCCGCCTGCGGTCTGCTCGCATTGCATACAAAACATTTTCTCCATACTCTCAGTCCCCTTGTTTTTTTGATTTGATGATACTATAATGAGCCTGCCGAATCGGTTGGATTTACAACGGAAATGAAATTATGTGCAATTTTTCTACACTGATAAAAACGCCGCTGTTCCAAGGCGTTTCCGAAAACGAACTCGATTCACTAGTCAAGTGCCTGGGCTGCTCGTTCAAGGATTACCGGAAGAACGAAACCCTATGCCTTGCGGGCGAGTCCGTCCGGGAGATTGGCCTTGTGGTCAGCGGCAGGGTCCACATCGTCAAGGCCGACGCCTGGGGCAATAGCAATATCATCGCTGAAGTGTCGGCGGGAGAGATGTTCGCTGAGGCTGTCGTTTGCGGCAGCGTCGGCGCCTTGCCTGTGACCGTGCTTGCGGCGACGGAAACGCGGGTGTGTTATCTGGACTTCCAGCGCATTGTGACGACCTGTCCCTCCGCCTGCGTTTTCCATACTATGCTTATCCGCAATATGATCGGCATATTTGCCCGGAAAAATATACAGCTTACGGAAAAAATGGAGCACATCACGAAACGGACGACCCGCGAAAAACTTCTGTCCTATCTATCCGAACAATCCAGGCGTCAAAGAAGCCACAGCTTTCAAATCCCGTTTAACAGACAGGAACTCGCCGACTACCTTTCTGTCGAGCGCAGCGCGTTGTCAGCGGAGATGTCAAAGCTAAAGGCAGGCGGAATCATTCAGTACAGGAAAAACCAATTTAGGATCAGCTGCCCGGAGGAAGATATGGATGGATGATTTTCATTACAAATCCCAAACCGCATACAATCAAAAAGCGGATTATTTAGACACGAAAATCTGATTTTTTCAAAATGCAACCAAAGCCCTACAAAAAACAGGGCATGGAATCGTATTCTAAGAAATAGAGGGAACCTGTTTGGACACGCTAACCGAGAGGATTGAAGCAGCAAAAACCGACAACCTGGAAATGGACCGCCTGATTTCCGAATATATGCCCTTTATCAAAAAGTCAGCCAGTGACGCCGGCAACTCGGGCATAGAGTATGACGACAGGCTCAGCCTATCTATGCTTGCCTTTTTAAACTGCGTGAAGCAATATACGGCGGAAAGAGGGAGTTTCATGGGCTTTGCCGCCGCCTGCATCCGCAACAGGTTAATTGACGAAAGCCGGAAACAGATAAGTTATGTAAAGAAGATATTACCGCTGTTTCCTGAAGAAGACGATAAAACAAAGGCATCCGCCGAGGATCAAGCATCAATCGACGCATATAGCCGGGAACAGGAACAAGTGAGCCTTTCCGATGAAATCGACGCTTTTTCTGACCGGCTGGCGGAATATGGCATATCGTTCAAAGAGCTTCCCCGTATATGCCCCAAACACGCAGAGACCAGGGAGCGCTGCGTCGAACTTGGGCGGTTTGTAGCAAGCAGCGGGGAAATGCGTGAAAATCTGTTCCGTCGACGACGGCTGGCCCAGGCGGAGCTTGCACGAGAGTTTAGCCTGTCGGAAAAAACCATCGAAAAGCACCGGCGATATATCGTAACCATTGTACTTTTACTCACAGGCGATTATCCGCTTATCCGGGCGTTTTTACCCCAGTATAAGGAGGTGGGAAAATGAAAACAGGCATTGTGTTCTCAATCGAAAACGATACGGCGGTCGTCATGCTGACGGGCGGAAAATTCGTTTCAGCCGACGCGAAGGCTGGCTGGCGCAAAGGTGACGTCGTATCGATCGAGAGCGGCAGCTTTTCCCTGAAAGCGCTGTCGGCCGCAGCCGCCTGCTTTCTTTTCCTGCTCCTATCCGGTTTTGGCGGGTTCAAGCTGTACTATACGGAAGTCTCCACGATCAGCATTGACATTAATCCAAGCATCGAAATGGGTGTAAACCGTTTTGACCGCGTTATCCGCGTATCCGGCTATAACGACGACAGCCGAGTCATTTTGGATTCGGTTAGTCTGGTTCATAAGCCTTACGGAAACGCCGTCGGGGAATTGCTGACAAGCGAATCGCTATCCCCCTACTTCGCAAAAGATGAAGTCCATATTAAAATTGCGGTTCAATCCGATATTCCAGAGAAAAACGAAGTAATTTCAAGCGCGTTGAATCACGAAATGGAATCCCTGCCCGTACAGCAAGCCGTTGTTGTTACGGACGTCGAGGTCGTTTCCCACGCGTTTGTCACTGAAGCCCGCGAGCATGAGCTGACGCCCGGGAAGTATTCGGAGATTCTCGAACTTAAGGATCTTGAACCGGATACGGATATCGAAGAATTCCGGGACTTGAGCATCCGGGAAATCCGGGCAGAAAAAGAGAAGGCCGGCATAGAGACCGAAAAGCCGGACGAGGCGGCTGAGACGACGGAGGCGAATGACTATAATAGCCGCGGGAATCCGGAGAATCCGACTGTTCCAGGCAATCAAGGCAATAAAGACGAGCCGGTAAAAAGGGACGAGCCGGATAAGAAAAAAGAATCTGTCAAGACACATACGGTCAAATTTGATTCCAAAGGCGGAAATAAAATTGCCTCCCAGAGAGTTGAACAGGGAGGACTGGTCGGCAGGCCGGCTGATCCGGCAAGGAGCGGCTACATTTTTGCGGGCTGGTACCATACTATCGGGCGCAATGAGTCCGAATTCAATTTCTATGAAACGACCGTTACAAGTAACATCACATTGATGGCAAGGTGGACGCCAATCGTAAGGGCAAACGAACCCGCTAAAAATGATCAGCCTGCGAAGAACGACGAACCGGCTAATAAGAGCGAACCGGCTGAAAAAAATGAACCAGCCAAAAAGAACGAGCCTGTTAAGACGTATACGGTCAAATTTGATTCCAAAGGCGGAAACAAGGTAACTTCCCAGAAAGTTGAACAGGGCGGACTGGTCGGCAGGCCGGCCGATCCGTCGAGAAATAACTACATCTTTGCGGGCTGGTACCATACTATCGGGCGCAATGAATCCGAATTCAATTTCTATGAAACGACCATAACAAGCAACATCACATTGACGGCAAGGTGGACGCCTGCCGCAAAGGTGAACGAACCCGCTAAAAATGATCAGCCTGCGAAGAACGATGAACCAACTAAAAAGGCCGACCCTGTTAAAACGTATACGATCAAGTTTGATTCCAAAGGCGGAAACAAAATTGATTCCCAGAAAGTCGAGCAGGGCGGGCTGGTGAGCAAGCCGGCTGACCCAACGAGAAGCGGCTACACTTTCGCGGGCTGGTACAATGCCGCCGGACACAATGAATCCGAATTCGATTTCTATGAAACGACAGTGACAGGCAACATCACGTTGACGGCAAAATGGACGCAGGCCGCAAGAGTTAACGAATATGGCAAAGATGATCAGCCCGCGAAGAACGATGAACGCGGAAAAAATGATAATCGCCATAATGAAAATGAACAGTAAGTAACACTTCGAAAAAAATAACAGACGCCCTATGAAATCAGGAAGGCTGTTTCGTACTCTAAGAAATAGAAGGCAGTACGATAAAAAAATCGGAGGTTACTGAACATGAAGAAATGGATATCGCTTACACTTTTACTCGTCTTGACGCTTTCATTTGCAGCCCCCGCCGCGGCGGCCCCGCTGAAAAATCAGGTTCACAAACACCCTGAGTCCCACCATCTCCAGCTTCATCATAACGATACTCCAAAGAAAGTTGAAAAAGTCAGCGTTTTAAAGAAGTCGACGA
>Ga0082212_10002643_pt1 | contig 25897 bp, 19 predicted proteins | sample TergutNt197P3_FD_71548 | JGI IMG/M metagenome (GOLD analysis project Ga0082212, IMG submission 71548) | Neocapritermes taracua P3 segment gut microbial communities from Petit-Saut dam, French Guiana - Nt197 P3 | ecosystem: Host-associated > Arthropoda: Insects > Digestive system > Gut ...
TTGCGATGCAACGTAAGCCGCGGTCTGTGTATCTCAAAACGATTCTCCTACCTCTAATCGAGAGTGGGAAGGGGTCAAGGGCATATCAATTTGCAAGCGATGGATTGAACGATTTCTATATCTGTCCGAAGCTGTGAACCATCGTGGCAAATAGGTATGCCCTTGACCCATTCACACTTCTGATTCTCCTGATTTCTGTGGTCATTGGGATTGGTGTTATCCGCTTGCGTATGATATACTGAAAGGCGTTCCCGCCACGAAGCGGAGAGATGGGCGGAACTCAACCGAGGGTCTAACTGATGAAACCAGCGAAGAAAGAGCCGGGCGCCTTCATGCCCAGAATAGCCCTGTTCTCGGCTGCCCTGATTTGGGGCAGTTCCTTTGTGGCGATGAAAAACGCCGTGGGCGTATTTCCCGTCAATATACTGCTGGCATGCCGCTTCGGCATATCCTTCCTGGCGCTGTCCGCGGTATTTGCCCGGAGGCTGAAAGCCATCGACCGGGACTATCTGAAGAAAACCGCGCTGATCGGGTTGCTCCTATATATCGCGTACATCTTTCAAACGGTGGGCCTCAAGTCCACCACTCCCGGCAAAAATGCCTTCCTGACCGCCGCCTATGTAGTCCTTGTCCCCTTCGTCCACTGGCTTGCGGAAAAGCGCAAGCCTACGGTGAAGAACCTGGCAGCCGGCGGCGTTTGCTTAGCCGGCATCGGGCTGATTTCCCTGACCTCCGCCGGACAGGAGCTCTCCGCCGGCAGCTTTGCCGTCAACTCCGGCGATGCGTTTACACTGGGGGGCGCTTTATTTTTCGCCGCCCACATCGTCTTTCTCGGGTTATATACACGGGGCAAAGACCCCGTACTGATCACCCTTCTGCAATTTGGCTACTGCACGGTATACTTCGGCCTGACCGGGCTTCTCATGGAAACGGCGCCGCCGACCCTGACCACCGCCGATGTGCTCAATCTGCTTTATCTGGCTTTTCTCTGCACCGCCCTGGCTATGCTTTTCCAAAACTACGGGCAGAAATACGTGAACCCCGCCGCGGCTTCCCTTATCATGAGCCTGGAAGCCGTGTTCGGCGTATGCTTCTCCGTACTGCTGTACGGCGAGGTGCTTACTCCCCGGCTTCTGGCGGGCTTTAGCCTGGTATTCGCCGCGATTTTGATATCCGAAATCAGTCGGCAAAGTCTCCTACGATTTCCGGCTCTGCAAAGAGTGACGCGGCGCCTCCGGTGCACCAGAAAAGCACCTTCCCGCCGGGTTTGATCCTGCCCGTCTCCGCATGGTCTACAAGGGCGGCGAAGGCCTTTCCCGAGTATACGGGGTCCAGAGTGACGCCTTCCCTCCTGGCCATCCGCTTCAGGGCGGCGGTGGATTCCGCATAGGGGACTTCATAACCGGGCCCCACGTAAGCCCTGTCGACGCTGAAGTCCCCCGCGCCCACCCGCTCGTCGCGGCCGAGATGGCTCAGGACTTCATTCGCCAGCGTAATGGCGCTGCTTTCGTAGTCGACGCCCTTTATACCCGAGCATATGGCCCGTATCTCCTCGCCGCCGCCGGCGATAGCCCTCCCGGCCAGTATGCCGGCTAAGGTGCCGGCGCTGCCGGTGGCAAAGTATATCGAATCAAAAGGCGCGCCCCCGGCAGCAACCAACTGCTCCCGCATCTCCAGGTAGCCGGAAGCGAAACCCAGGCTTCCCGTCTTGCTGGCGCCCCCCATGGGCACGTTCAGGCAGCGGTGGCCTTCGGCTTCCAGCTTCTTTATATATTCGGCGGCCATGGCGTAACCTTTCTCTAGCCCGTCCCCCTCTGTCTCGCCGGGGGCAAGCCCGATGATGTGCGTCTCCGCGCCGAATAACTCGTCCAGGAGCATGTTGCCCCTGGGCGCTTTTCCGTCCGGCGGCACCAGAGCGACCAGATAAAGCACGCAGCGCAAACCCATGAGGGCGCAGGCAGCCGCGGTCTGCATGGCGTGGTTGGACTGGGTGGCGCCGTAAGTGATCACATGATCCGCGCCCATAACCCGCGCTTCGCCCAGCAGGAACTCCAGCTTGCGCATCTTGTTGCCGCCAAAGACGCCGGGGCCGGTGAGATCGTCTCGCTTAAGCCAGAGGTCTATGCCCATATCCGCGGACAGGTTCGCCGCCGGATGCAGGGGCGTCGGGGCGAAGATAAGAGGCGTCCGGGGCTCGTTGGCAAAAATATCCTTCATCTCGTTCTCCTCACCAGATCTCTTTATCCACATCCACGATGTCGGTCGCTTTTCCGGGCTCGTCCTCGATGATGTGCATCTCTCTGTACATCACGTATCTCCGCTCAAGCCTAAGCAGGAAATCTTTCACGGGTAAACCGCCACCGTAGCCCACCAGCGAGCCGTCCTGCCCGATGACCCTGTGGCAGGGTACGATGATGCTTACCGGGTTGCGGTGATTCGCCATACCGACGGCGCGGAAAGCTTTGGGGCTGCCGATCTTCTCCGCCACGTCTTTGTAGCTGCATGTCTTCCCGTATGGGATCTCCAGCAGCGCCTTCCAGACCGAGGTCTGGAAATCCGTCCCTGTCAGCGACAGGGGCAGGTCGAACCGGAGACGCTTGCCGCTGAAGTACTCGCCAAGCTGTGCCGCGGCTTTGTCCAGCAGCGCGGTATCCTGCTCCTTCGCGCCGGGAAGCTTCCCTTCCCCGCTGAAAAACAGATCGGATATGCCTTTTCCATCCTCCGCTATACCGATTTCACCCACGGGCGATCCGATATAACGCACGGATTTTTGTTCTGTACCCCGCTCTTGTGCCAAACCGCTTCACCTCCGCCGCATTTGTGCAGCGTCCACGAAATAACTGCAAGGATAGTCCAGTTATCCCGTGGACGCTGCATCGGTACCTTGTAGGGAAATTGTAGTATAATCCGCCGCAAGAAACAAGTATAAAATGATGTTTTCCTATACAATATGTGATATGATGAATTCAACTATTCGACATGCATAAAGGGGGATTCTTCGTGGATAATCAGGAAATCATGAGCCATGTGGATCATACGCTGCTGAAAGCCGTCGCCGACTGGACGTCGGTGGAAGCTCTCTGCAAAGAAGCTGTCCGATACGGCGCCGCATCCGTCTGTTTACCTCCCGCCTTTGTGGCAAAGGTCAAGAAAGCTTTTGGCGACAAACCGGAAATCTGCACCGTCATCGGCTTCCCCCTGGGGTACAATACCACCGAAGTAAAGGCGGCGGAGACCAGGCAAGCTTTGGCGGAAGGGGCGGCGGAGATCGACATGGTCGTCAATCTGGGGGACGTCAAAGCCGGGGATTTTGCCGCGGTGACAGCGGAGATAGCCGCCCTTAAGAAGATTTGCGGAGACAAAGTCCTGAAGGTCATCATCGAGACATGCTACCTTACCGAAGCGGAGAAGGTAGCCCTATGCCGCTGTGTGACCGAAGGAGGCGCCGACTACATCAAAACCTCCACGGGCTTCGGCTCCGCCGGGGCTACCCTGGAAGACGTGGCGTTATTTAAAGCCAATATCGGGCCGGGGATCAAAATCAAGGCTGCCGGCGGGATTCGTACGAAAGAAGACCTCGTGGCTTTCATCGAAGCGGGCTGTCACCGCGTAGGCGCCAGTTCCGCAGTTACCGCACTGTACGGTTGAGAGGAGTATATATGGCACTATCATACGACGACTTGATCCACCAGGCCTTCGCCGCCCGTGAGAGGGCATACGTGCCTTACTCCGGCTTCATGGTGGGCGCCGCCCTTCTGACGCGGGAGGGCAAGGTCTACACCGGGTGCAACATTGAAAACGCCGCTTTCACTCCCACGAACTGCGCCGAGCGGACGGCTTTCTTCAAAGCGGTATACGAAGGGGAGCGCCGGTTCGACGCCATCGCCGTAGTCGGCGGCATGAGTGGCACGCAGGCGGGCGCCTTTCCGTATACCTTCCCCTGCGGCGTCTGCCGGCAAGTCATGGCGGAGTTTTGCGGGGAAGACTTCACAATCATTGTCGCGAAAAGCCCAGGGGACTACAAGCTTTTCTCCTTGCGGGAGCTTCTACCCGAGGCTTTCGGCCCGGGGGATCTGGATCACTGACAAGCTCTGTTATTGATAACAATATTTGTTAAAATACAAAAGAAAACAAAAATAATTCTCGATATATTTGTAACATAATTGTAAACAGTTATTTTCTATGATATAATTGCTCCCATGATAGACTTACCGAAACATAAGAAAACCCTTCGTATCATTCGGCAGATCGCGTCATCCATGCTTAAATCGATGATCCGGCTTTTCGCCGGCGGTAGATCCCGCTGGGCGAATGCCGGGCCTGTGCTGGTGCTGGGCTTATTGATTTACTGCATGGTTTTTTCTATGGCGGAGCCTCCGTCCGCGGTATCCGAGCTCCATATAGACGAGGAAGCCGCCCATATGCACGCGGCAGCCATCGAGGACGCCATCATGCCGGAAGCCCGTGCAGCTGTCCCGGAAGCCGACGCGCCCAAGCCGCCTGAGCTCACCGAAGGCTGGGCCATCTCCATCGATGACGAGCCTACCGTGTACTTAGCGTCGAAAGCCGAAGCCGAAGCTGTGTTGGAGAACGTCAGGATCAGTTATCTGCCCGAAGGGGGCGAAGTCGTCGTACTCAATGCAGAGTTTGTCGAGACTGTTGGCTTGCTTCCGGAAGTCGTCTCCCTTGACGACCTTAGCACGCCGGATCAGGCCCTGACCACGCTTACGGAAGGCAAAGAGACCTTGCAGGAGTACGTGGTTCAGAAAGGGGATAACTACTGGGATATCGCCAGGAAGAATAATACGACTGTAGACGAGCTGCTGGCCATCAACAACGCCGACAGCAATAAGCTTCAGATCGGCGACGTCCTTAAGCTCAACAGGGTCATCCCCCTCATATCGGTGAAGATGACCTTTGTCGCCGTTGGCGAGGAAAGCATCCCCTACGGTACGGTATATAAGAACAACGACGACGCCTACAGAGGCCAGAGCAAGGTGCTGTCCGCCGGGGTCAAGGGTACTATGGAGGTCGAGTATGAGGTCGACCAGATCAACGGCATTGCCGTCGAGCGGAGGGTGCTGTCGGAGACTGTCATCGCCAAGCCGGTGGATCAGGTAGTGGAGGCCGGCACGAAGGTCATCGTCGCCAGCAGGGGCTCAGGGGACAACGCGAAGAGCGGCGCCCTGGCGTGGCCGGTGCGGGGCAAGATCAATTCGCCCTTCGGCAATCGGAGCAGAGGTTACCATAGCGGCATCGACATCCAAGCCAGGACGGGAGATCCTGTCTACTCATCCCTGGACGGCACGGTCATATCAGCCTCCTACAGCGGCGGGTACGGCAACCTGGTCACCATCGACCACGGCGACGGATTGACTACGCTGTATGCCCATCTCAGTAAAATCAACGTCAGCGTCGGGCAGGTCGTTGGGGATCAGGAGCTCATCGGCCTTGCGGGCACCACCGGCAGGACGACCGGGCCGCACCTGCACTTCGAGGTTCGTATCAACGGCAGCCCCGTTAACCCGGCGAACTATCTGAACTGATCGTTTGGCCGTTCGACTGCGGATTAATAATGACATAGCACGATAAGAGCCGTTTGCCGCTAAGGGCAGGCGGCTTTCTTCATTACATCAACGCGCCCGCTTTATTCAAGGCAAATTGCATAATAGATACGAAGGCGGACCGTCCGGGTGACGGTCCGCCTTCTTCGCAAAAGCCAAAGCTTGGAAAGGAGCCTAAGGTAAGTTGGTTGGCTTGATGTTGGCCGGCTGCTTGGTTAGCCTGTGCTTATTCCTCTTCTTTCTTCAGGAGCGTGGCGCTCGCGGCAGCCAAGCCGGAGAGGGCGGTGAAGAGCCCGAAGAGTCCCGCGCCGGCGCTAGCCGCGCTGCCTGTCTGAGGCAGGTTGCCCAGAGGGATGTCCTCGTCCATGATGACGAATTCTTCCTCTTCCGGTACGGTGATCTCAGGGAATGAAGCCAGGGGGGCTACCATGTCCGGGATATTTACGACGGGGGTCGGATCCGGGTCGGGGGTGACCGGGGTGGGGTCGGGATCGGGATCCGGCGTGGTGATGGTGCTTGTCCAGGATACGGACACGCTTGCCGAAGCGGTGACCGGCTCCAGGGCTTCCCCGCCGTCTGTGGCGTTTACGGTGACGGTGTTCACGAAGGTCCCTCTGAGGGTTTGGGGCTCGGTCACGTAGTAGAAGCTGAAGCTTTCTCCCGCGGCCAGGGTCATGCCGCCCTCCCCGAGGATATCCGCCAAGGCAGTCGCGGCGCCGTTGGCCAGGTAGAATGTGGCGCCCGCCAGGTCTATGGTTCCGAATATGTCTTTGATCCCGGTGATGAGCAGTTCGCCGCCAGTGTTGTTGGTGATGGTGATTTCAAATATGGCGCGGCTGCCTGAGGCGTTGAAGGACACGGTGCTCTTGTAATCGTAACCGTCGAGGTTGGCGCCTTCCTGAGGCAGGCCGGCGGCGGTGTAGGCGGCTGCGCCTTTCGCCACGTCCAGGCCGGGTACGTAGGGCTTCACTTCGACGACGGCGCTGTCGCTCTTGTCGCCGAGAGTGGCGGTGTTCTTCAAGGATATAGCCTTGTCGCTGAAGTTGCGAACCTGCTCTGTGTAGTACAGGGTGACCGGGCCGTAAGTGTTGTCTTCATTCTTCGCTAAGGTGACTGTGGTCTCGCCGCCCAGTAGGTCAAGAGCCTTGCCGGCGAACACGTCGCTGAAGTTGAAGGTCGCAACCTGGGGGGAGTAGTCGTAGCCTGCCGCGCTGAGGATGATCTTAAAGGTCACCATGGCGCGGTCGTTGACGATGGCTTTCGGCTGCCAGCTGACGTCCTCGTCGTTCTCCGGGTCATATTCCCCTTCGGCGACCAGTTTCTCAACGGCGGGCCTGACAGGTTCCTGATCCAGGACGGTGATGGTGCTGTCGTCTTCGTCATTCACGCCGATATCCGTGTTCTTGCCATTGGCGCCGGCGTAAGCTTCGTTGCGAAGCTCCCCAACCGTCTCGGGGACGATGCTGTAGCTGATGACGATCTGCTCGCCGACTTTCAGTTCGCTGAAGGTAAGGGTTTCGGCTTCATAAGCATACTCCCCGGCTTCCAGCTCCCTGCTGCCTTCAGAGGTGATGAGCGTGATCCCGAAGGCGGGGTCGCTGCCCAGGGCCGCAAACATGCTGTCGGTCACTTCGACGCCTACCAGGTCTTCGGTACCGCTGTTGGTCACGGTCAGGGTGTAGGAAACTTCGGTCCAGTTGACGATGACGTTGTTTTCGCCCTGATTATTATTCTTGTCCAGGCTGATGGCGGGGGCGTAGAAGTTGTTGGTGAAGGGGGCTACCGAGACGCCTTGGTTGACGCCGAGGGTGAAGCTGAGGGTCTTCGCGGACTTGTCCAGTACCCAGCCTTCTACGCCTTCGGGTCCGGCAAGCTCCGTGACGGTCACGTCGCCGCTGAAGTTCTCAGGCAGCCAGATGGGTTCGGATATCCCGCGGCCCCTGTGGGTGGTCACGTCGACGGCGCCGCTGAAGGGCTCGTTGCCGTCCATGTAGCTGTAGCTGAAGGTGAAAGTCCCGTTGTACCTGCCTTTGTTGGTGACTTTGGCTACCCGGAAGGCGGGGGTGATGGGCTCGAGGTAGGTGTTGGTGAACTGGAAGTCCTCTTCCGATACCACCACGCCGCCTCTGATCTCGATGGTGATGGTGTTTGTGTCATATTCCATGCCGTAGACGGGGTCGTTATCGCCGTAGACTTCGACGAGGGTAAGGGTCGCGTCGGCGTTGATGTAGCCGTCGAGAGCGATGATCTCGCTTACGCCCTGGCCCGCGGTGACGTCGATGACGTAGGTCCCCAGGAAGCTGCTTCCGTCCCAGAGCTCGAAGGTGAAGGCGCCGTCGTAGTCCGCGACGCGGCCGGTGCGGGCGTCGATGACTTCTTTGCCGAAGCTGAACTCAGGCCTGGCGTTGCCGCCGAAGGTATTGGTCATCTCAGCCTGGGCTTTCTGGCCGGGGTAGGTGACCTGGGTGCCCAGACGGTTGATCTGGATACCCCGGACTGTGCTGCCCAGCGTCCAGCCGATGTAGTCGGCGGAGGCGGTCTCCCGGATGGAGAAGGGGCCTTTGGCCAGGTCGGCTATGGCGATGGGGAAGATGAACTCTTCGTAAGCGTTGCTGTTGACTAAGGTCTCGATCTGGGATCTGGTCAGCTGTATGCTCTGCTCGCCCAGGAGCACACGACCGCGGCCGAAGAGCTGGAAGCTGAACTCGTAGAGGTAATCGTAGCAGTCTTCGTCATGGTCATGGCCATCGATCCCGCAGATGGGCTGCTCTTCCGTGTTGTCGGAGCCCTGGTATACGAAGGTCTCCAGGTCGCCGGCGAAGTACTTGTGCAGTATGATGGCGGTCTCTTGCTTATCCTGGTCAAAAGTATTCACGATGAGGTACTCGGAGCCCATGAGGTAGTCCACGCCGCCGTGCTCGCCGATCGCCACGTAGTCGGAACCGTCCGTGAGGCAACTTGCCCAGGACCCGGCATAATCGCTGCTGATGGATTCGCTGATGGTCAGGGTCTTGCCGCTCAGGTCGCGGTAGAAGTCCACGCCCTTGTCCCAAACGAATGTGCCTTCGGCTTCGCCATCCGCGAAGTCCGCGTCGGTGAGGGTCAGGGAGGCGACGTCTTTCACGCCGTTGTGCAGGATGAAGGTGAAGGCGAAGCTCTCGGGGAGCTTGTCCTCGTCGCCGAAGAGGCCTTCGATGCTCTTGAAGAGCTGGACGTCCAGATCGCTCCAGTCGGTGTAGTACAGGTTGATGACAACGTCTTTGTTGTCGATGCTGCGGTTGGCTAAAATGCTCTTCGCGTTCTCCACGCCGGCCGCCGCGCCGCTGACTTCACTGCTGGTGCCGAAGCCGAATACCGCTTCTTCCTCGCCGAAGACCGGGAGGATGAGCCCTTGCACGTCGCCGTAGTAGTTGTAGCCGCTGACTTTATTCTCGATGACAACGGATTTGCCTGTCTGCGGGATACCGTTGACGTAGTAGTTGACGGTGATATTGAAGTAGGGGGAGAAGGTGTTGGTGAATACCGGGATCACCTGGCCTTCACTGAGGCTGAGGTAGGTCACGAGGCCTTTGTCGTCGATCCGGATCTGATGGGAGGTGGCGTCGTTGGCCCACAAGCCGTGGCCGATACCGCCGCCGGGGGCTTCCTTCAAAGTGAAGATTTTGGATTCCGCGCCGTCCAGAAGGTCGAGGACATTCTCCAAGGTGATGGAGTGCAGTCCGGCGCCTTTCGTGGTCGTGGCGATGACTTTGTTGTCCACGGAGAGCTCGAAGGTGAAGCTGCCTGTGCTATTGCCGGCGATGTTCTTCTTGAACTCGATGGTGGCGGGCACAGCGATGATCTCAAGCTTGATCTCGCCTTTGACGGGCAGGGCTGTGAGCACGTCGTCGCCGTCCCAGGTGAACTCGTTATTGTGGAAGTATTCGTTGTAGAATGTGAACCGGGTGCCGCCTTCGCCGCCCGCGCCGCCGTTGTTGCCGGGGGTCACGTCATATACGGTGAGGACGCCGGGGGCTACAAGGCCCATGAACCAGATGTAGTACGTCTTGTTCTCTTTGCCGCCTTTGTTCCACAAGGTGCCGCAAAAGCCGTCTTTCGCGCCGGCCATATTCGCCGGGAGGATCAGCATGCCGTCCGCGTCGAATGCGGCGATGTAATTCTCATTCCTGCGGGAAGAATCAAAGGTGAACGTACGTTTACTATTGTCAGCAAGGGAAGTGATGACTAAGTTCTCATTACTGGGGACTTTTGATACATTGATGTTCAGATCAAAGTCGATGAACTTCCCGATTTGGTTGATGCCGCTCTGCGTGCCGTTGTTCCAGTTGATCCCGTCGATCTCCAGGGAGACTTTTTCCTTTTTCTCGGTGACCCAGTAGTAGGGGTTACCCTGGATGGGGGCGAACCTGGCTTCGGCGAGGCCGGTAGGATACCACACACCAGTGTTTCTGCTGGCGTCATTCAGCTTGACGGTGAAGCTGGCGCTTGCCGGCGCGGTTCCTAGTATCGCGCTTTGGGGGACGATCCAGGTGACTTTACCGCCGGCGGCGGATAAGCCGTCCGGGCTGGAGATGAAGGTGAAGTCAGTGCCGATTTCGTCAGAGACCGTTACGCTGCTGCCATTGACCAGGGGGTCGTTTCCGTCAAACTTCGCGCCCCAGGCGGAGAGGGTGACGGTAAAGGTGAAGTCGTTCTCATTGTAGGTCACCTCTTTGCCCGTCCATATCTGGCCTTCGCTCAGGGCGCCGGGCAGTACTTCATACTTGTCGCCGACGACTTGGCGTTTCGCGATGGCGTAGTTGCTGTCGCTCAAGGCGAATAGGGAGAACGTGGGGAGCAACATCATGACCATGAGGACGGTGAGGGTGATGGCGGTGGCTTTTCTCATTTTCTTCGTAAACATTTTGGGGCTCCTTTCATTTTACCGTGTATTCGACTTTTTGAATTTTTGCTTTGGTTTTTGCGACCTTGATTGGTCACATATTCAACCCTTGGCCTTAGTATAAATCGCGAAAGTAACACATCGGTCACACATACAAAACTTATTATACATTTGTAGAAGCAATTCAACACCGCCAAAGCGCAAAAAAGTGACCGAAGTGTGATTCTTCGGTCCAGGTATCCTGTCTTATGCCGTTAAGCTACTGTAACGCTTCCATTCGGCTGCGGCCCTGCCATTCGGCTGCGGCCCTGCCGCGTGGTCTGCGGCTGCCCCTACGCCGCGCTACTGCGGCTTTTTCGCTTGATTCAAAGCTGCCCTCACCGACGGCATGAAGCGTTCGATCCCCATCTCCGCCAGCACCTCTTGCAGGTACTCCTCCGGCGCGCGGTCTTCCACCGACCAGTCCCGGATACAGTGGTCCGTGCTGCCGACCCGGTAGAGCTTAGCGCATAGGCTTGTATGATCCGCGTTTTTATCCAGCTTGGGCTCATAGTCGCTCTCGATGGTGAACTTTCGGATGATGAGCTTACCGTAATAAATCCTCTCGATGTCGGAGCCTGACTCGCCCAGATATTGGCTCTTGTCCCCATACTGAAGCCATATCATCGTAGCCGAATCCTCTACGAGAAGCCATTTGACGCCGGGTTTATCGTCGAAGATCTCCCGCTGATACAGGCTTTCGGGCTCGCCGCCGTTTTCGCCGCAGAACTGATGGGCATAACCTTTCCTGAAGGTACCGCCTTCCGTGGTCAGCCTGCCTTTGCTCCGCACAAGAAGCATGGGAGGAGCCGTGACAAATTTTTGCTGCAGTACGGACAGAGGGAAGTACCAGCCGTCCTGATAGCTGATCAGTACATGGTCTGCGGAGAAGTAGTGGGTATCGTATCCTTCGGATTGAGGGAAAAGCGATAGTTGCTGAACCGGGATAAGCAATACCAATAATGGCGGACGCGATGAAGCAAACATATTCGTACCCCTTTCGCCGTAAACTGGGACGGCCTGCTTGTCAAAGTAGAATTCTCAACGCTCTTTCATCGCTATTATACCACCAGGCTCAGTGTTACGCAAAGGTCACCAGTGCAAATACATACGTAAAATGTTCAATACTTCATCGAAGTCCAGGGGCTTGCCCACATGGGCGTTCATACCCGCGTCCAAGCAGCGCTCCACATCCTCCCGGAAAACATTAGCGGTCATGGCGATGACCGGGATCTCTTTCGCCTGCCGCATATCCAGGGCGCGGATCCGTCGGGTAGCTTCGTATCCGTCCATCTCCGGCATCTGGATATCCATGAGGATCAGGTCGTACTTGTCCGGCTCCTCCTTAAACATACGAAAGGCCTGGGCGCCATTATCCGCACAGTCGATGGTAAGGCCCGTAGGTTCCAGGAGGGTCATGACGATCTCCCGGTTGACGTCCACATCCTCCGCCAGTAGGATGATATGCCCGCTGAAATCCTCATCCTCCCATACGCTTTCTTCCGGCGAGTACATATCCTCATAGTTGAAGCAGGCGTTGATGACGTCCACGATGTAGGATTGAAACAGCGGCTTAGAGATAAACTTATCCACCCCCGCGGCCCGGGCTTCCCCTTCGACGTCGCTCCGGTCCATGGCGGAAAAGAGGATGACGACGGGTTTCCCTTCATGTTTCTCGTTGATTCTCCGCGCCAGCTCTATCCCACTCATACCGGGTAACCTCAGGTCGAAGAAATACACATCGTACCCGTCATCCTCCTCCAGCTTCTCCAAAGCTTCCTCGCCGCTGGCCGCGACCTCGCATGAGATTCGCAGATTCCCAGCCATATTAATGAAGAAACTCCTGATCTCCGGATCGTCGTCTACGGCAAATATCCGGATATTGTCCCAGTTGACGTCTTTCGCCAGAAGATGGGGCTGCTCCCTCGCGCCTCGCTCCAGCAAGGCGGTGAAGGACACCTTCGTCCCGCTGCCCGGCTCCGACTCCACCCACATCTCCCCTCCCATCAGCTCGACGATGCTCTTGGAGATAGCCAGCCCAAGCCCCGTACCGCCGAACTTGCGGGCCGTGCCGGCTTCCGCCTGCTCGAAGGACTGAAACAGGCGCGCCTTCTGCTCGCCGGTGATACCGATCCCGGTATCCGCCACATCGATCTGAAGGCGGCACATGCCTTCCTCAGCCGGCAGAAGCTTTGCGCTGAGGCGGATGACGCCGCCGTCCGGGGTAAACTTCACGGAGTTGGAGAGGAGATTGGCGATGACCTGAGCCAGGCGCTGGTCGTCCCCCACGAGCATGGCGGGGATGTCCTGGCCGATGTCCACATAAAACTTCTGGTGGCGTTCTTCCACACGTAGATTGATGATATTCACCACATTCTTCAGCATGAGCTCGAAGTCGAAGGATACGGGGGATAGCTCCAGCTTGTTTGCCTCGATCTTCGACATGTCCAGGATGTCGTTGATGATGCCCAGGAGGTGCTTGGAGGCGTCTTCGATTTTATCGAAGGCGTAGTCTTTCTTCTCCTCGGACCGGGAAGACTTACCGATGGAGGTCATACCGATGATGGCGTTCATAGGCGTGCGCATCTCATGGGACATATTAGACAGGAAGTCCCCTTTGGCGCGGCTGGCGGTGATGGCCTGCTCCAGGGCGGCGGCGCGCTCCTTCTCCATGAGATCCCTGGCTACCGCGCTGGATATGGAGCTGGATACCGTATCCGCCAAGCGGGCGTCGCTCTCGCTCCAGACGTGGAAGGATTTGGAATCCTCTATACTTATGACGCCCCATAGCTCCCCGTCGATGTATACCGGGGAGCAGATGAAGGATTTGAGCCCGGCGCTGTCATAGAAATGCTTGTACTTGCCGTGCTCATGGAGGCGGGTGTTGTCGCAGTGAATGTTTAACACTTCCTCCCCCTTACCCAGGCTGCGGGGGAACATATCCTTGACTTTTCCGCCAAACCACCTCAGCTGGGGCCTGAGAGTATACTCCGGATAGCTGTAGGCGGGGCGGCAAAGGTTCGCCTCGTTGTCCAGCACATAGACGATGACGCGCTCCACCTTCATAAACGCCCCCAAGCGGGCGAGGGCGGCCTGGATAAGGTCGCCGACGGGTTCCTTGGAGATGAAGCTCCTGGATATCCCCGACATCAGCTGCTGCCCGGCAAGCCGGGATTCGGCCATACGCTTCTCCTTCAGGTACACGTTGTTTTGAAATACGATGACAAAACCCATGAAGAGGCCTGCCACAAAGATGGACTGCATGTTGTCTACGAAACGCTGCACGTCGTTTAACCCGCCCTCCGGCAATATGGGGAAATCCCAAAATATCGTCGAGTAGTAGCTGAAAATGATGATCGCCGAAGTCAGGATAAGAGATATGGCCCTGGTTTTCCCGTGGAGCAGAAGAAACTCCAGCATGATGCTGAGGGTAAAGTACGCCGCCATCCCCGAGTCGGAGCCGCCGTTTGTGAAAAAGATGAGGGGAAATAAGACCGCCCCTATGCCCAGCACTGCCACCGCCGTAAATGCTTTGATGAACTTCAGGCGTTTTGCCGAGATGAGAAAGGCCATGAGTATGATGGAAAACATGATGACGACGGCGCCCAGGGTGACAAGGGGCATCCCTTCCACGATCCGGGCTGCCAGGGCGATGGCTGTGGCAAATGCGCCGAGGGTCGCGACGAAGTTGAATATCCTCTCTTCAAAGGTTATATCGTCGGAGAGAAAAAACCGCATGAACGAATAATTCGAGTTTTTCATAATTCCTCCTATATAAATGAGTCAAAAAGCCTCCTATATCCAGCATAAACTATGGTGCTGCACCATGGTCAAGGGATATGCCGCGAAAGCTTCGAGTTGCTTTAAAGATGAGAGGAAATATGTGGAATCTAACTTGACTGTATTTATCTAGTATAACCGCCTGTTTTTTCCCTCTTCTCATGGGCCCATTCTTTTGTGGCTGGATTTATTTGTTGATGCAGAGCCGTTTTTCAGGGATATAACATTTTGCGCGAAAAAATTTTACAAAAAATCCTGGAAAGCCTATTGACCTTAAAGTAGCTTCCGGCTTCAAACTTTGATTAAACAAAGGCGAAACAAAACGATAAATGCGGAGGGCGAAAAGATGACATACAACATTCAGTTTGCAGAAGAAAAAAACGGATATAGCAAAGAACAGGTGGACGGCTACGTGGATAAACTATCGAATGCGTATGAGGCGGCTTACAGAGAAAACCAGGAGGTCCGGGAACAGTATAAAAACCTCAAGGACGAGTGCGATAGGCTGGAGGTTCAGGAAAAGACCCGGCTCAACGCCGGCGTCATCGCCAAGACGATGCTGAATCTGGAAACCATGGCCCAGGAGATCGTCGCGGAGGCCCAGCAGGAAGTGATCGAAGCGAAGGGCGAAGCGAAAAGGCTTGTGGACGCCGCAAAAGCGGAAGCGGAGATGCTGAAGGCCGCCGCGGAAAAAATCATGGACGAAGCGAATGCGGAGAAGGCCGGAGCCAGGGCCACGGCGCAAAGGATCAAGGACGAAGCCGCTACGGAAGCCGCAAGGATCGTGCGGGGGGCGCGAAAGGGCGCCGAAGAAGCCAACGAAATCATGAAGCAGGCATTAGCCCGGCTGCGGGACTTGCCGGCTTACCACGAAGAGGAAGCAGAAGCACGCCTGGCCGGCTGAGGTAGAGGCGGTGCAGCCCCATGTAGCATCAAAGGAGGCAGCGAAGATGGCCTTGAAATCATTGGAAGAACTGAATCGGGAATACTTTACACAAGCCGTGGCAGAGGCTGCGCCTTCGGCGCCCGAAGCGCGGCGGAAGGTAAAGCCGGCGAAGAAAAACCGAGGCGCATTGAAGCTGCTGGCGGACGTTTTGTTTTACGCCGCCATATTCGCCGTACTGGTCTCGGCGGTCATGTCCAGTCATGACGGCGCGCCGAAGACAGTCATGGGATACTCCTACTACACCGTGCTGACCTCCAGCATGCAGAGCGAGATCCCGAAGGGCTCCTTCATCCTGGTGCGCCGGACAGACCCCGCCGGCCTCAATGTCGGCGACGACATTACCTTCATAAGGGGTCGGGGCGCTACTGTGACCCATAGGATCGTGGGCATCGATGAAGACTACCAGGGGAGCGGGGCCAGGGGATTTATTACGAAGGGCGTCAACAACGTGAATCCCGACAAAGACGTCGTACTGGGCAAGGACGTCGTAGGCAAGGTCATTCTGACCCTCCCGGCTATGGGCGCGGTGATATCCTACCTGAATGAAAACATCTTCCTGGTATTCATCATGTACGGCTTGTGCATCCTTCTCTCCTTCTGCCTCCGGGGGATATTCGTGAAAGGGGGCGCAGCTTATGCCGCGAATGAGTAAAAAGGCCGGCCCTAAGGCACGGGGCAAAGGGGCCGCCGCCATGACGGCGATCCTGTCCCTGGCAGTCGCCATCCTAATGACGGCCTCCGTCATGTACAACGAAACTTATTGCTTACACAGCTCCTATCTCATACGTAATGAATTTATCGGCAAAACCACATCGACTACCACTATCGATGAAACGCCGCCGCCGCCGCCGACGACGCCGCCAACGACGCCGCCAACGACGACGACGACACCGCCAACGCAGCCTCCACCTTCTCAGCCGCCTCCGTACAGGCCGGAGCCGGAGATGGGGGGGATGGCGGCGGGGCCGGACGCTGAAGACCATGTCGGCATCGGCGATCCCAATACCCCCGGAGGCGGCCTTGAGCCCGGACTGCCCGGCGATCTCCCGAAGACGGGGGACGACGCGGATCCGAGGCCATGGCTCATCCTGCTGGCGGTCAGCGCACCGATATTAAGATATATCCTATTTACAGAAAAAAAGAAAAATGACAGAAAAGGGAGAGGATCATTATGACTAGAAAAGTGAGACTGGTGATAGCGGTGATTGCCGCGCTGGCATTGCTTATGACCGGAACCTTTACCTGGTATCAGGCGGCCGAGATCCGAAATGAGTTCTCAGGTACGAAGGATGACGGCGAAGTGACCATCCGCGACGACTTCGACGGCAATGCCATGAAGGATGTATTTGTGGAGAACAAAGGAAACACTATCCTCTACGTACGCGCGAAGCTGGACGAGGCCATGAGCCTGAGCAGCAATACCTGGCGCCCGGGAACCGCGGATTGGGTGACCCATACATTTGGCGCCGCCGCCACGGATTGCGGGCACAGGAACCATACGAACCAATGGTACTTCCACGACTACTTCAAATGGACGATGGGGGGATGGAAGTACTACAAACCCAGCCCGGCGGGACTTGGGGAGTACAACGACACTACCGTATACAACGGCACGGAAGACGGCGTAAGGCGGACGCCTGACGCGAAGATCGTCACCGCGGCCGCCTGGCAGGCATACAGCGAAGAGCAAAAGGAAGCCTTCATCGGCTGGATATACGCCCCCGACGGGTACGCGTACTGGTCCCAGCCTCTGGCGCCGGACAGCGCCACGGGCCTTCTGCTCCACGGCGTGCAAAGGGAGCGAGACCTCCTCAAGCAGTATAACTACTACTACGCCATCAATGTAATCGTTGAGATCGCCGACTACGAAGACGTCCCCATGATGAGGAACGGCGAAGCCTCGGTGACGGGAGACGGCGCTACCTATACGGAAGCCGACGGGGATGGCAAAGACATACTCGACTGGCTTACGAAGGGTGAAGGTGACGGCGGCACCGGCGGCGGGGGCGAACCCGGCGGCGGAGACGAGGGCGACGGCGACGCGGACGGTGACGGCGATGGAGACGGTGACGGCGGCACCGGCGGCGGAGAGACCGGTACCGGGCTGCCGGTGGGCGAAGGCCCCTTCATCCCCAGATTTAACGGCGACCCCTACGACGGAGACGGCTACTTCATGAAGAAGAATTTCCTGGATCCGGACAACACCGATCCTGCCATAAATGAGTTTTATCACAACGGGTCTATCCATCTCGAGGATATTATCACAGACGGGGATTACACCGGCGTTTCGGTAGCGCCCCTGAACGCGAAATACACGTCGTATCTCGCGATAGGCAACGACCACCATGGTAAGCCGTCCATCATCTATAGCTACCCCGGTACCAGCGATGAATGGAACGCGGGCCTTCTGGCAGGCGGCGACCTGATCATCCCGATACAGGTGACCCTTACCCGGGGCGGCCAAAGCGCGGAAATCACCATCCATATGACTTATCCCGAATGTCTGATCACTTACGACATATGATCAATCCGATAGAGAGAGGAGAATGACCTATGAAAACATTGACGAAATCACAAAGTAAAGGTTCTCCCAAGGTACTGGCAGCGACCCTGGTCGTCCTGACCGCATTAGCAGCCGTGGGGCTCATCCTTGGCAGTACCCTCGCCGCCCCCGGGGACGTCCGGGTGGCCGTGACCCCGCCCGCGGGCGTGACAGCATCAAACACCATCGAAGTCGGCGCCACCAAGGGCTTGACGGTGGGCAACCTGAACCAGGCTTACAGCAGCGATACGAGTACCGCCACAGTGGCTTACACGCAAGGCAGCGTCCCCAACAACATCGCCACGACCGGCGTCAAGGCCGGCATGATGAACGTGGTATACGGCACCAAAGCGGGTGTGGCGTCTTACGCGAGGTACTTCATCACGGATTCCCGAAACATCAGCGAATATACCCTCAGCCAGGGCGGCAAGGTCAGCATCCCCACGGTAGGAAGCTCCGTACCCGGCCCGGTGAAAGACGTCGTCGGAACCGATCCGGCTATCCGGTGGGTCTCCCTGGACGAGACGGTAGCGACAGTGGACGGGAGCACAGGCGCCATCACGGCGGTGACCAAGGGCGCGGCTATCATCATCGGTAGATATACCGATAAATGGGGCCGGGAGCAGGACATACATGTGCTGGTGGAAGTCGGCGTACGCCTGGGCGACAGCGACCTCTGGGAACTGATCAACCTCATCAATCAGGGCAAGGACAAGTTGGGCAAGGAGCCCAATCAGTATACGGACGAGAGCCTTGAAACCTTGGACGACGCGGTGAAAAAAGGCGAGAGCGTTGTGGACAACGAGGGCCGTACCGAACAGGAGATCAAAGACGCCATCGACGACTTGAAGAACGCCTTGAGTAATCTGGAAGAGAAGACAAATGGCGGTTATGTAGAAGGCCCGGAAAACATCTGGACGCCCATCGACGAGAACGGCGACCCGGACGAGGACAACAAGTTCTGGGGCGGCCCCGACGGTAAGCCCGGCGGCGGCGACGACCTGGACGTCCTGGAGGCTGACGGCAGCTACTGGGTGCATGTAGGCCAGAATGTCTGGCGCGAGTACGACAGCGACAATCCCCAAGGGCCCCTTGGCCCCCTCACCGGCGGCGGCCCGGACGGCAACCCGGCTACAGACCCCGTCACCGAGATATTTGACAACACCGACGTGGACGGCAAGTACTACGTAGGGCCCCTGGGCCCCGACGGAGACGGCAATATATATTACTACGGCGACCCGGCGGAGGGCAACGGTACTTTAGACAGCACCGCCGCCGGTACAGAAAAAGATGATGTGAAGTACTACCGGAATGAAGACGGCACGATGACCACCACCAAGCCGGCGAAGCCCATCACTGAGAAACCCGACATCGCGGACGAAAACGGCAACGGCGGCCGGGTGCTCACCCCAAGCCAGACCGGCGATAGCGCCAACTGGATAGAGATCGCCAGAAACGGCGACTACTCTCTCATCGTGCGCGCCGACTACATCAACGTCAACGAAAATCACTATGGCGAAGTCACATGGCAAGGCCTTCTCTTCGGCTTGGGAGGGAGCAGCGCCTACCAGGGCTCTAACTTGCAGACGGCTATCAATCACTGGTTCAACGGCACCTCTGAAGTGGAGAATCTGCCCGGGGGCGCGAAGCTGCGGAGCTTTACGGTATCCAACAACGCGTCTTACGTACCCGGCGGCGCGCCCGGTTACCCAGCGAGCTTGACAGACGGATTCAGCAAACCCACAAGCTATCGGGTAGGCACGGGCAACGACGTGGCTTTTGCCCTGAGCTTCAGCGAAGCGGCGAACTTCGTATCAAAAGAATACACCACGGTACCCGGCGGCACTGTCTACGCCGAAAGCGGCCCCATCGCGGCCAAGAACTTCGGAAAATTGGCGCCTTACAGCTTCCCCAATGAGATATGGCTGCGCTCTCCCGGCGCCAGCGCCGGTTCGGCGGCGGCTATGGGGCACACGTTCGGCCGGATACACCAGAATAACACCGGCTCCGCTACAAACCTCGTATATCCCGCTCTGTGGGTACACAACTCCATCTTCGAGTAAAAGGAAGTGACCGCGATGACCCGGATGAAACGAATCATGCTTATCATCAGTCTCATCGCGGTCATCTGCAGAGGCGGGTACGAGCTGCGGGGCGCGGCCGGACAGTATACCCATGAGGCCCGGGTAAAGGAAGGCATGAGCGCTTACCGGCTGACGCCGGAAGCGGACGGCTCCCGCCCGGGCCTCACCCTGGCCAAGCCGGAGATCGCTCCGGCTTGGCTGCACGCGGGGGGCAGCTTCGGGGACTGTAGCGCCCTGGGTGGCCTCGGCAGCCCGACGGCGGCGGAGTCCGGACATGGCGTGGCGCCCGTTCCCGTTGCGACCCCTGCTCCTGTGGTCAATCCGCATATCGCGGCCCTGCAGGACGAAGTCAATGAAGACATAGCGGGCTGGCTCACTGTAGCGGGGACGCGGATAGACTACCCCTTCGTGTGGGCGGGGGATCATGAGACTTATCTGGACCGGGATGTGTACGGAAGTTATGCGAAAGCCGGGACATTATTTATGGACTATCGCTGCCCCGCCGACCTGAGCGGCTTTTACACCATCATCTACGGGCACCATATGAAAAACGGCAGTATGTTTGGCGACCTGAAGCTATTCGCCGACGAAGGCTTCTTTGAGGCCAACCCCCGGGGCGAGATACGGACGAAGCATCATACGTATTCGCTGGACATATTCGCCTGGCTCATCGTCCGGGCTGACGACGAGATGGTCTACGGCGCGTACCCGGAGCGAAGCCGCTACTACGACTACATCGAGGCGAACGCTGTGAACTACCGTGAGCCGGATCGGGATAGGGACGTGATCGCCCTTTCCACCTGCGCCTACGAATTCGCCGACGCGAGGATGGTTCTTTTAGCAAATATCTACGTCTTGCCCAACGACTGGATCAACCCCAACTTCTGATGCGAAGCCACCGGCCATCTATAGCTTGCCGTATCTATGCGAAAAACTGGACTTACGGCGAGCTATAGATGTTTTTGCGTGATGGAAAAGCATAATTTCGACATAGCTCGCCGTATCAGTGCAAAAAACTGGACTTACGGCGAGCTATTTGTTAAAATAACAATAAAGTTATTCCACTGCGAGGCGACGGGAATGGACGAAAAGAAAACAATCATTGGCAGAAAAGCGGAACAAGAGACATTATTTGAATATCACAACTCGGATAGATCCGAGTTCTTGGCGGTATATGGAAGACGCCGTGTGGGAAAGACTTTTCTGGTACGGGAAACGCTGGGGGCGGATTTCGTGTTCTACGCGTCCGGGATCCTTGAAGGGGCAACAGCTGTGCAAATAGAGAATTTCAATAAGGAGATCCTTGATTTCGGGGGGGACGGCCTCATACCGGCGAAAAACTGGAATCAAGCGTTCAGCAATCTGCATGCCTTGATCGACGCGTCGGCAAGGAATGGTAAAAAGGTCGTCTTTCTTGACGAGGTACCGTGGATGAATACGCCGAAGTCAGGCTTTCTGGCCGCTCTGGACCACTTCTGGAATCGTTACGCTTCCATGCGAAAGGATGTATTTCTGATTATATGCGGGTCGGCGTCCTCATGGATCATTGACAATATTGTGAATAATAAAGGCGGATTGCATAATCGGCTGACCGGTGAAATCTATTTGCAGCCATTCACTCTACGCGAGTGCGAGGCGTACTTCCTGGCTAAAGACATTGATATACCAAGATACCATATAGCCGAAGCCTATATGATTTTTGGCGGTATCCCATACTATATGGATTTCTTCAAATCGAAATACAGCGTTGCGCAAAACGTGGATGAGATTTTCTTCAAAGAGAGCGCTCCTTTGCGGAATGAATACGCAAATGTCTTCCGGTCGCTTTTTCGAAGCGCGGACAACCATGTACGGGTGATCGAAGCCCTCGCTGAGAGAAGCTATGGCAAAACCCGTGATGAGATCATGGCGGCGACAGGCATGACTATGGGGGGCGGACTGAGTAAAGTACTAGCTGAACTCATAGCCAGCGGGTTTGTCCGGGAATACCAGGCTTTTGGCAAAAAGAAGAGGGATCGCCTCTATCAGTTAATCGATCCGTTTACCTTATTCAATCTACGTTTTAGTGCCAAACGCAATGCTTTCAGCAAGGATTTCTGGACGCGTTTCTGCATGACGCCCGCCCATGCTGCGTGGGCGGGTTATGCTTTTGAGGTTCTGTGCCTTTTGCACATACAACAAATCCGGAGAGCCCTTGGCATATCCGGCGTATTGACGGAAATATACGCGTGGAGAAGCAGATCCCACGACCCCGGGGCGCAGATAGATCTCGTCATCGAACGCGGCGACCAAGTGGTCAATCTGTGCGAAATGAAATATGCTTCTTCCGAATATGCGATAGACAAGGCTTATGATATCAATCTTAGGAACAAACGATCCGCGTTTATCGCGGAAACACATACGCGCAAAGCGGCGCAGACTACGATGATCACGACTTATGGTCTTCACAAAAACGCCTATCAGGCAAGCGTCCCGTATGAAATCACCCTTGATGATTTGTTTGAATAACGGTGGCGGGAGAGGCCGGAGGGAATGGGGTGGAGTTTACCACTTTCTATGCGATATACCGACATGTAATAACACATTTGTGGTAAAATCAAGTATATTCATATTAAGGAGGCTATAAAATGAGTAATAACATCGTTGTCCTTTCCGGATCGCCGCGAAAAGGCGCAAACTCCGACACATTAGCCGACGCCTTTGTGGAAGGAGCGAAGTCCGCGGGTAAGAACGTCGTCGTGTACCGGACGGCGGATATGAAGATCGGCGGTTGCCTGGGCTGTGGCCATTGCTTTCAGAACGACGGCGCCTGTGTGCAGAAGGACGACATGATCCCGGTCTTGGACGCGCTAAAGACAGCGGACGCCCTTGTGCTGGCGTCGCCCGTCTACTTCTGGGGCGTGACCGCGCAGCTGAAGCTAGCCATCGACCGAACCTACGCGCTGCTTCGAACCGAACGCGCCACCAAGCGCGCCGCGCTGCTGCTGACCTGTGGCAGCAGAGTAGGCGCTTCCGTGCTGATGTTTGAGAACATGTGCGAGTTTTCCCGATGGGAAAACGCGGGGGTGATCATCGAGACCGGGCTACGCGAGCCGGACGCCATCAAGGGGCGCGAGGTACTGGAGAAGGCGAAAGCGCTGGGACGGGAGATATAGCGCTCCGCTCACAATGGCGCAAGATGTGGCGCAAGTTGACCATGAGATGAACGAATAAATAGGAGGAGGTCATGAAAGTGAGTTTTAAGCTTAGGGAATGCTACGACGCGAAACCAAACTGGAGTACGCCGGTGATCATCGAATCCCACATCAACGGGCTCAGGAGCAAAGACCACAATCCAAACACGCCCGTCGGGCATGAGGAGGTGGCCGCGGAGGCCATCAAGTGCTGGGAAGCGGGGGCCTGCGCCATCCATCTTCATAACTCCAATATCCACATAGGGGGAGAGGAATCCTATGAGGACTATATGAAGACGTTGCGCATTGTCAAGGACAAGTATCCCGGTCTGTTCTGGTATCCCACCGGCACCTCCGCTACCAGCGATACGTTATCCGGCAACGAACATGTGGAGCTTCTCAAGCAGAGGGAGGGGGTCTGCTTTAGCTGCGTGGACTGCGGCTCGGCGAATCTGCCTTTTGCCATCGACGATAAGGGCAATCTCGCGGGCGTGACCTACGCCGTGCCCTTCGACGTGCTCAACAGGCAAGTCCAATCATGCATCGATCACGAAATAGGCATCATCTGGGGGATATACGAGCCGGGCTACCTCCGTACGGCGCAGCAATATATCAAGCGCGGCCGGACGTCGAAAGGTTCCAGCATCGACTTCTACTTCTTTGGGGATCATGGTTCGGTAGCTATACCGCCCATCAATACCAACGGCGTCCCGCCTACGCTTGAAGGCTTGTACTTTTATCTCGACCTGATGGGCGACTGCGGCCTGCCCTGGTTCGTATCGATATGGGGGGAAGGGAGCGCCGATACCCGCCCATTCATCAAGCGGGTCATCGAGCTGGGGGGGCATGTCAAAACCGGCCTGGAACTATTCTACGACCCCGCCCGCAACCCGACCAATGTGGAGTTGCTTCAGGAAGCCCAGGAGATCGCCAGGGAAGTCGGCCGCCCTCTGGCGCGCCAGGACGAGGTCAAGTCCATACTCGGGCTCGCGTAAAGCCGTCACGCGGAGGTGTCCCTGTAAACACAAGAAGGAGGTGGCCGCATAGTGTTTCCTCTGACTGGATCCTGAGCGGGAGGAGGTTGGTGTTGTTTTACAGATATCGAAAACCTGTTTAATTTGTTGCCGGGTATAGTATAGCGGCAGGATTTTATCGATTGCGATTGGCCTGGTTGAAATAAGGAGGGACACCCCATGCGTACTCATCGCTTTATGGACGTCATCCTTATGCGTATCAAGCTATTCTGAATCAAGAATATCATTGCTTGAAATACTATTCCTGAAGCCGCATTCTGTGCGTTCCCAAGAACCAAGACTGTCATCAAAATCTATCTGCCTGTTCAGTATGGCGCCGCAGCCATCGCAATACCATATCACATCTTTGTATTTGTTCCCGACGTTCGCTATTTCGTCGCCATAAAGCAGTTGTCCGCATACGGCGCACGTCCATGTCCCGTCGTTTGTCTCGAAGCCCGGCTGCTCGCTAATGGCAGAATAACATTTCGTGCAATAAGCGATTTCTTTTATCGATTTGTTCGTCATATTCCTCGCGTCAAACGCAACGACGGCTTTATCCAGATAATCGTGAAATAAAGCGATTTCATCTTCATCCAAGGGCAAAACATAGCTTTCGCCATTGTATCCGTCGTCATAAAAATTGATTACAAAATCCACGCACATATCGCACATATCACGGCAATTCCTGCGCCAGTATCCAGGGCGTTTATTCAGCTCATCTTTCGGATACATGGCAAGCTCAAAGTCTGGTTCGGTAAAGCTGAGCTCTTTCATTTCACTCAATTGGCCGGATAACAACCGGCTTAAGTTATCCCTGATTGAGATTATATCCCGGTATTCCAAATACTCCCCCTGGCAACGATAATGGACAAAGCGATTCCGAATTTCGACCTTGATCACCAGCCAATAGTCAAGGTCGTCATAATCTTTCGTATTGCAGCTCCCGATTTCCGCCACTTCAAACAGGAAACTCGTTCCTCCGATATCCAGTTGCAGGCTGTCGCCGACTCCGTTGCCCTGGTCATCGACAATATCAAATGGTTCGGGAGGATACAGGTAATCGTCGCCGCTATCGTCGATGATTCTGTACCAATCCTTTTCTACGCCTATTACCGTATAAATCTTCCCATGCGTTAACATAAGAAATTCTGTTTTCCCTTTCCAGCGGACCTTCATTTTTATCACTTACTCCTATTCGCTTGCCTTGAAGTTGTATACAGGACGCACGCGCTCGATAATCTCGGCGGTCGGCTCAATATTCGACACGATTTCATCAGCAGGTTTATATGCCATCGGCGATTCGTCAAGCGTGCCGCGACAGACGCTCGTGGTGAATACCCCGCTCATTTCGGAGGCATATTCGTCCATCGACAGCGATTTGAACGCAACCGTACGGCTCATCAGCCTACCTGCGCCGTGCGGGGCGGACTGATTCCAATCGTCGTTTCCTTTACCGACGCAAATGAGGCTCCCGTCGCGCATATTGATCGGGATAAGTAGCCGTTCGCCCCGTTTCGCCGACACAGCGCCCTTTCGTAGAATCATTGAATCCGCGTCAATGTAATTATGAATCGTCGTAAAGCGTTCAATCTCAGTAAAACACATCCCTTGTAAAATCATCTCTGTCATCACCTGACGGTTTAGCACGGCGAACCGTTGTATTATCGTCATATCATGAATATAGTCGTCGAACAACTCGCCGCTGACATAGGCAAGGTCTTTTGGAATTACGTCCGTTTCGGCCTCTTTCAACCGTTTAATAGCGCCTGAGATTTCACGATCACGCCCTTCGGCTTTCAGCTTTGCGATTGTTTCAGCTATCTGCCTTTTCGAATTGCCGCAAAGCGAACGGTACGCTTCATCCTGATACC
>Ga0082212_10002644_pt1 | contig 25892 bp, 31 predicted proteins | sample TergutNt197P3_FD_71548 | JGI IMG/M metagenome (GOLD analysis project Ga0082212, IMG submission 71548) | Neocapritermes taracua P3 segment gut microbial communities from Petit-Saut dam, French Guiana - Nt197 P3 | ecosystem: Host-associated > Arthropoda: Insects > Digestive system > Gut ...
AGGAAGGGATAAGAGAAGGAGGGCTTTATGATAAGATTTAATATAAACACACAAAAAGCTGTCGAGTCTCTTCTTTGGGTAGTAAAGAGGGGAGAAAGTAATATATATAATATTATGAAAATACTATTCGCTGCGGAAAAATATCATCTTAATGCGTATGGTCGTCCTATTACCGGAGATAAATATGTTGCTATGGAATTTGGTACTGTACCAAGTTGGATTTTTGATGCAACAAAACTTAAAAGACCTTCTATGGGATTCATTAAAGTTGATAATACCTTAATGGTCGATAGAGAGCCTGATCTGGATTATTTTTCCGAAACTGATATAGAAGCATTGGAAGTAGGAATTTCTGAATATGCCGGGAAAAGTTTTAGTGAGGTATTAGAAAAAAATCATGAAGAAATAGCATGGCAAAAGGCTTATGAAAGCCGTGGCAATAACAATTCTGCTGACATTCTATTTGAAGACATGATAGATGAAAAATGGCTTATAGATGAATTGACTGCTTTTGCTCCCTATATTGATTTATAAAAATGAACCTATTTGATGTTGCTATTGTAAATGTAAAAGGAGTTATTGATTACAGAGATACAAAGTATTGTGTATGTGTATCAATTTTAAAAGATAAATATTTACTTATAAATACAGAACATAGGTCAATGTATGATGATTTCAAAATAGAGGCGAAAGATTATCCGTTTTTACAAAATGAAGATAGATTTGTTTCATGTTCTAAGATACACACTTTTGATTTCCGAAGAATAATAAAATCTGTCGGTAATCTTGAAATTAAAGATATAAAGAAAATTATTGAAAAGATTAGAAACTCCAGAAGTATTCACAAGATAGATAAAGATTTAATCCTTCCTGAACTTGAAAATTGGTTATCAGAAAATCGAAAAATAAGTGATGGCTAATATAAAATCTAATATTTGTCAAAAGAAATAATACTGTAATTTGATTATATGCTTCTTACTATAGAACAAATGCCGGAAGGCATCAACAGTCGTGTTCAAGGAATCAAACGCAGGGCAAGGGGTTTCCGTAACATTGACAATTTTATAGCCATGATTTATCTTGAAACGGCAGGTTTGAAGTTGGAGTTACCCACATGATTCAGCGAAGAGCCATAAAAATCAAGAGAATAAATCTTAATCCTTTGATGTTTTTCTTTTTCTGTTATAAACATATTCTTTACAAGACAATTTTGCGGGTTATGATAAAAAAAACTGAAAAAATCCTATGAGTATCAGCAAAAACGCAAAGAAAGAAGTCATGAAAAAAAACATACCCGGAAAAACGCAGATAATCAGGGATTTTCCGAAATCGGCTCCATTCATCTCCGATACGCCGAGCACGACTATAACGGATGACCATATAAAAAGCCCTATCGAAGCCATAAAATAAAAAGATACCGGAGCAAACGCTATTACGGAAAAAATATACGTTACAGGCAAAAGAAATATTTTAGGAAACAGGGAAATATTTATGACCGATATAACGTGTTTTATATTGCCGCTGAATCCGGCAAACTGCCCCGCGGTATCGATAAGCGAGGCTGATATTATTATAGTCACAGAAAGGAATATGAAGTGAAGCAGCCAGCCGCAGGTGAGGCTGTAGTACAGCATATAGCTGTCCGCTTTAAGAAGGTAGAGCGAGACTATTTCTGAGATGACGACCATAGCGGGAACCCAAAAGGTAGGGTAAACCGAAAAGGAGCGCTTATCCCTGATATACCTGTACATTGTCCTCGGTTCAAAAAGCGCGTAGAACAGCACATCGACCCATTTAAGCGATTTCAATTGCTCAAGGGTCACTCTACATACCTGTACTCAAACCTGTAAAAATCGGGAGACGCGGCCTTTTCAAAAATGCCGCCCTTGAACATTCCTTCAAAATTAAGAAGCATCCGGTAAAACGGATTCACGTTTTCTTCGTACACAGGCGCGTCCAATGAAAGTCCGGCAAGTTCTTTTGCCTTTTGAACAGATTCTTCAAATCCGCCTATTTCATCAATAAGACGGTATGATTTTGCCATTTCGCCGTTCATAATTCTTCCGTCGGCATACGGGGCAATGTCGGTTACCGGAATATTGCGGCCTTCCGATACGTCGTTCAGAAAACATTTATAGCTCGAATTTATCATCTCTTTTAAAAGGCTCTTTTCATCATCCGACATTTCGCGCCATGAGGACATAATATCTTTGTATTTTCCGCTCTTTATCACATCCATCTTTACGCCTATATTGTCAAAGAGCTTTTTCATATTGGGCGAATAGGCGATGACGCCGATAGAGCCGGTCAAGGTACCGTTGTTCGCGTAAATCATATTACATGCCGAGGCTACGTAATAGCCTCCGGAAGCGGCTATATCTCCCATAGAGGCCACAAGGGGGATATTTTTTTCGCGCGCCTGCCGCAATTTTTTGTATATCTCCTGTGTGGCCGCGACCGACCCGCCCGGAGAATTTATTCTTACGACAATTGCTTTGATATTGTTTGAGTCGGAAATCAGATTATCGATTCTCTCGATAATCGCTTCGGCTCCGCTTTTGATCATGAATTGGCTTGCGCCCATCTCAATGACGCCGTCTACCCTTACGATGCCGATTCCAGGCCGCAGACGCAAGGTTTGAATACCCGGAGCCTTTATGAGCGCGTCTTTGGCTGTTTTGCGGTTTTTAACCTGAATGCTTACATTAAATATTCCGAGGATAAGGCAAAGAACAAAAAGCGACAAAATAGAGAAGAGTATTTTTCTGTTTTTGTCCATTTATTTGTTATTTGCCGTTATAAATCGGTTGTTCCTATACAAAAACAGCGGTAAACCAAATTTTTGGGAGGTTCACATGAGCCGTACTCAAACACATAGCCCATCTTTTCCCATGTGCCTTTTTTTACCTTGTCCTTATTTTCGGAAGGCACCTGATCGCACCTGCAGAAACTTGCCCGCGTCATCTCTCTGCGGTTAGCAAGAACTCTGGCCGCAAATTCGGCCTGAAAAGTAGACTCGTCGCAGAGATAGATATCATCGGAAACATCATATTCCGCAAGCAGGGATTTAACCGAAATCGTTCCGCCGATAGCGGCCATCAAAAAGCAGATAACAATTTTTTTCATAATAAACCTCTCTCATTCTCTTATCGGACTAAAACAAGGGGAACATAAGCCGAATTCTGTTTAAGCGGCCATCTATCTTGCGTTTATGTCGCCATAAACGTCTTTGCGACCTACCCTCAGCCATGGAGCGGGCAGCTCTCATACGGCTGACTACTTGGTCTTGCACCGAACGGGGTTTGCACTGCCCCGAAGATTACTCCACGGGCGGTGAGCTCTTACCTCGCCTTTTCACCCTTACCTTTCGGCGGTATATTTTCTGTTGCACTTTCCGTCGCCTCGCGGCGCCCGGGCGTTACCCGGCGTCCTGCCCTTTGGTGTTCGGACTTTCCTCACCGCCGGCGTTACCGCCGGCAAGCGCGGCCGCCTGTTCCCCTTGTTTTAGTCCGAAAATATTTTCTATAAATAAACCTGTATAAACGTCAAGCTAATTCCCTATATCAGGCCTCAACTCCGCGGCTCTGTGCAAATACGAGTGCGCCATTTCACGCTGGGATTTTTCGGTATTTACATGCATAAGCGCTCTGATTATACCGCGCGGGCTCCCCTTTACCGGTATTTCTCCGCAGCCGAAAAGCGGAACAAAATCCCAGCCCATTTTACGGGCAGCGGCAGCGGGAAAGGCATCGTCTATATCGTCGGTTACCGAAAATATAACAGAGGCCACATCTTCAATATTGAGGCTGTTTTTATTAACAAGGGTTTCAAGAAGTTCTTCCGTTTTGGAAAAAATTTCATCCCTGCTGTTGGTTTCTACCGATGTCGCGCCGCGGATGCCGCGTACAGGCATATCAAGCGCCCTTCTCTATAGCCGCGCCTATAGATTTCATAAGGTCAAAGAAATCAGGGAACGTAATATTCGAGGCCTCCGCGGTATCGACTTCTAAGGCCTCATCGCAGGCAAGGCCGGCCACTGCGAGAGCCATTACAACGCGATGGTCAAAGTGACCGTTTACCGAGCCGCCTTTAAGTTTGCCTCCTCTTATTACAAGACCGTCGGGGAGTTCCATCGTTTTAACGCCGAGCTTTTCAAGTTCGGCGCACATGACGCTTATTCTGTCGGTTTCTTTAAGCCTCGCCTGCGGAACATTCACAAGCCTTGTTTCGCCTTCGGCGAAACAGGCGGTTACAGCGAGGGCGGGCAAAGCGTCGGGTATAGCGTTAAGGTCGAAAACGCCGCCGGCAAGTTTTTTGCCCTTTATAACAGTGCGAATTCCGTCAATCTCCACATCCGCGCCCATTTTTTTCAAAATGTCGGCCACTTCCCTGTCGCCCTGGGAATCATTATAGTCAAGCCCTTCCAAGGTAAGCTCCGAGCCTGTAATTGCAGCGGCAGCCATAAAAAATACGGCGGATGAGAAATCGGCCGGAATAGTTTCCCTGAAAGGATGATACTTTTGCCCGCCCTTTATGAGGAACTGCCTGTAATCGCGGTTCTCACATTCTATGCCGAGCCTTTTAAGCCATGAGATGGTCATATCTACATACGGCTGTTCGTTGAGCTTGACGACATCTATAACCGAATCTCTCGGGGCGCACGGAAGCGCGATAAGGAGCGATGTAAGGTACTGAGAAACAGAGGCCTCAAGAACTGTGCCGCCGCCAACTATGGGGCCCCGTACCACGAGGGGGGGAAGTCCGTTTCCTCTTGTGGAAAAGGCGTCGCCTCCGAGATGGTTTATCGCGGTCAAAAGATTTTGCGTAAGGCGGTTGCGTATTTGGAAATCGCCGGTAAAAACGCTCCAACCGTTCACAAGCGCGGCAAGGCCGAGTCCCACATACAAGGAAGTCCCTGAGTTGCCGACATTTATTACGTCATTGGGCGCGGGGATGATGCCTCCGGTTCCGGTAACGCGCCACAGAGATTTTTCTTTTGTGACTTTCGCGCCGAGGCTCTCCACCATTGAAAGGCATGATTCGGTATCGGCGGAGATTAACGGGCGCTCAATCACGGATTCGCCGTCCGCCAAAAGCGCGAAAGCGAGCGCCCTTATGGTATGCGACTTTGAAGCAGGGATAACGATATGGCCGCTGAGAGTTGATTTTTTAACTTTAAACTTCATCTACGGCCTGCCTTTTTCGTAAGCGGAGTCGGGCTTAATGCGCATAAACACGCCGCTGTAATACGGAATATCCAGAACGCCTTCGTTCAGGCCATAGCACGCGGACAGGATTCCGTAATGCGATTCCATAAAAGCGTCGCGCTCTGCGGCGCGGTTTTCATAGAGTTTATCAAAAAAAGCCGAAAGCTCGGCGGTATGCTGGCGGACAATTTCGGTGCCGGATTTTATAAGGGAAAACTCATTGAGTTCCAATACGGTTTTAAGTTCGCTGTCCATATAAAATTCGTTATGCAGCGGGAAAAAGGTACGCAAATAATCGTCAAGCGCGCCCTCCTCATCATCCTCGCTAAGTACAGGGGTAGACAGGTAAAGAATGCCGTCGAACTGCAACGCCCTGCGGAACTCGTCTATGGCAGAACTCGATTCTATGAAACTTATATTGTCAACGGCGACTATCATATCGGCGGCGTAATAGTCTATGGGGAAATTATTGAAATCGCCCGCTATAAAGCTGATATTATTCGCGCCGTCATCCGAACCGTACTTCTCAATAAAGCCGCGTATGGCAGGCAGGCTGGGTTCCACAACGAGAATGCGCGATTTGCCGATCTTGGACATCTCGGCAAGCAGGCGTCCGCTCCCCAGCCCGGCTTTCACGATGTTTTCCGGATTGTATGTGTTGATGACATCCGCGACGCGGGCGATATTCGAATCGTCCCGTTCCGGCGGTTCTATATATTTCCGTTCGTTAAAGCAATAGTCCATAAATCTTTGGACTTCAAGCGATCTCTCATTCATGCCGGATTCGCCCCTCCGTTTCCTGTAGCTTGCTATATGGCGGATGATAGTGTCAAGGAAATTTTTTGCGGGGCAGCCGGGCCTGCTGCCCATCCCAAAAGGGTTTTTTTACCCGTTTTACGCCAAATTTATGATATTTTCAGGGCAAACAAAGCCCCGCGTTTGTATAAACGCGCTCTGCGTTGCGGTGTACTGTACTGCGCCCCCTGTTTAGGATGCTTAATGTCTTCTCCCCAAAATAGGCTTGACAAAATATTTTTGAAAAATAATTTTTCAGAAAGAAAAAATTATATATGAGCATTGAAGATTTAATTGAATGGAAAAAAGTAAGCAAACAGCGATGACCCCCGAGCAGTCATTTTTTGCAGTCTTCTGCATTGAAGCGTTAGCAGACGAACTTAATACGACAGGCGACAAAATCTATAAAATGCTCACAGAAAACAGCAACATTTTAGATGACTATATTATACCTTGCTATGACGCGCTTCACACACAGGGAAAAGACTTCATTGTAAATGAGTTGAAAGAGCTTATGCAAAAACAAGGCGTCCTATAATGATTCTGTATCACGGCTCATATACTGCTATAGAGAAGCCTGATTTATCATTCGCACGGCTTAGGACTGACTTTGGCAAAGGGTTTTATCTCACGCCAATAAAAGCTCAGGCAGAAAATTGGGCTAAGCGATTTTACCGCGAACACGGCACAGCTGTCTTGTCGGCATACGAATTTTTACCTGGTCCCAATGACAAACTCTCCCCTGATGTAAAAATCCTTGAATTTGATACCCACAATATAGAATGGCTGAATTTCATCACAGCCTGCCGGTTAGGGCAGCCTGTCGATACCGAATGGGATTTGGTCATAGGGGGCGTTGCCAATGATAAGGTGTTTGACACGCTCCAATTATTCTTTGATAAACTGGTCGGAGCGGAAGAAGCGATCGGGAGACTTCGATACAACAAACCGAATATGCAGTATTGTTTCAAAACCCAATCCTTGATTGACGGATATTTGCAATTCATAGACTCGGAGGCGTTATAATGATTGCCAACCGTACCCTTATTGGACATAAATGCCATAATGTCATCAATGCTTATACTGAGCTTACAGGTATTTCTATCCGCGAAGCGTTTGATGTTTTTTACAAATCTAACTTGTATACAGAAATCACCTGCGGCATTTCCGACATGCACTGCCGAAGCGACGGGTATCTTGCGGAAGAACTGCAGCTTGAAGTTAATCGGATGATAAGTTAGAATTGCAAGAAGAAGCCGACAAAGAAGTATGGCATATAAACAGGAAGACCCTGCATTTAAGCAGTTGCGGGAAACTTTTGAGATAACATCAGAGGTTTCCGAAATTTTTCATGAAACGAGAATCGATACATATCTCGCAAAACGCTTTACATACCTGAGCAGGGCAAAATGGCAATCCGAGATAAAACTCGGCAAACTCTCCCGCAACGGCAAAATTGTGCAATCTGTTCACATGAACGTAAACATCGGCGACACCATATCGTACAACGGAACCGGAAGAGAAGAACCGCGGGTTGACACAAATTACTCCATAGTCTTTGAAGACGAATACTTAACGGCCGTGAACAAACCGCCCAACCTGCCGGTTCACCCGTCCGGACGTTTTCTCAAAAATACTCTAATGGGAATCCTTTCAAGAGATAAGCAAAAAGAATTTTTCCCTATACACCGGATAGACCGCGAGACATCGGGAATTGTCTTATTCTCAAGCGAGAGAAAAGCAATACCCATGTTTCAAAAGGCGTTATCAGGCGGAGTAAAAACCTATTTTGTCATCGTACACGGACATCCTGAAAAAGATGAATTTACAGTAACCGTTCCTTTAGGCCCGGCAAGAAATTCGCTCATTCGCAAAAAGCGCGAGGCCTATGCCGGAGCTGACCAAGGCGCGCTCACGCGCTTCACAAAGGTAATGCTTCTTGGAAAACTCTCGCTTCTGAAGGCTGTCATTGAAACCGGACGCACTCACCAAATACGTGCGCACTGCTTGCACGCCGCTCTGCCTGTCGCGGGCGACAAGATATACGGGCTTGATGAAAGATGTTACCTTGACTTTATAGAAAACGGAATGAACAGCGCTATAACATCCGCGCTTGGTTTTCACAGAAGCGCGCTCCACTGCGCATCTATAAAGCTGATTCATCCTTTCAGCGGCCGGGAACTCTTAATTGAAACGCCGCTGCCCGCGGATATGGTCAGCCTTATCTGTGATTACTGCTATGTCAAAGACAGCGCAGCCGTCCAAGCCGTTTGTCCCGCGGGAATCGCAAACTGCAAAGGCTGAAATCACGCTGTTGGCCCGCGTTGTTTTTATTGATCAGGAGCGTCGTCGTCAAGACGCATATCATAAGATCTTTTATCTATCGGAAGTTGGATGCTCTCGCCTCTTTCAACTTCGTATTCATTTTGCGGCGAGCCGGCGCCGAAGCGTTCCGTTTTTTTTATTTTTTCAATAAGACTTTCAAGTCTCAACTGAATCGTCTTATCATTCGGCGCGGCTATTACAGCCTTTTCATAGTTTTGCTTAGCGTCATACAGCCTGTTTAGTTCTTCATAGGCAAGCCCGAGGTAAAAGAAAACCTGCCATGTACGCTCGTTTCTTTCTAACGCCTGATTCAGGTAATTCAGGGCTTCCGTTATATCTTTTGTTCTGCTTTCATTTTTTGCCTTACCTTCTTCCTTTGGATTCCCCGTCAAAAGAAGCAAGATACCCATTTGCGTCAGCGTTTGCGGGTCATCGCGCCGCAATGAGAGCGCGTAGCGCAGGTAAAGAAACGCGGAATCCATATCCTGAATAGTAAGACCCAGGAGGCCAAGTCTGTAATTGGCGTCAAAGTTATTCTTATCAAGCGCTAAAACAGCCTTATATAATTTAGCGGCCGCCTCCCAATCTTTTTTTGCCTCAAAACTAATGGCCGCATCATAATAATATTCTTGTTTATAAGAAAGGATATTTTTTACATAAAGATTCAAATCAGGTCTGTAAACGGAAAACGCCCGCAGCTTGAACAGAAATTCCATCTCGGCGATATAATTTTCAGAGGCTTCTGCAAGCTCCGCCTCTTTAATAAGAGTCAGCGCTTGCGCGTCCCGCGCAATCTTCGACGAGATCATATATTTAAAGTCATACCTGTCAGAAGCGAGCATGGAAAGTATAAGGTCATTCTGTTCGGCATATAGTTTGTTAAACGTTTCCCTTTCGGGCAAGTCGTCAGATAAAGGTTTAGCCCCGTTGTTTATAGATAGAGAACGCAAAAACGGCTCGGTTCCATTAAACAAGAGTGTGGAAAAAAACTGGCTGTCTGCGAAAAATAAACGCCGCATTTCCTCTTTTTTTGAAAAAGCATCCAAAAATTTATTATGCCTTTCGGCGCCAAATGTAAACTCATCAGCGTCCGAAGCGAGTATGAGCGCTACATCAGGGAAAAAATAGACCGCCTGATTTTTAAAAAGAGATTCTATACTTCGGGCCATGCGGGCTATGATTTTTTTTGAGCAGAAGTTAAGATCGATTATTTTAGCGAAAGTACCGTTATCGTTCAAACGTTTTTTGATATACTTATAGTAATCGGCGCTGAATCTGAAAGCGTTTTGCTGCATGTCGAGAGCGTTAGGGCAGTCAACGATAAAGGAATATTTTTTTTCGCCGCGAAGCGCGTCAATAATATTTTTTTCATCGGCAACATAAAGCTGGTTGCCGGCCAAAGGAAGTTTTTCATAATCGACAAAATTTTCAGGCACCGTATCAATCACCTCATAATTTTTGAACCACGATATGACAGGGTTGCGGAAAAATTTTTGGTTCCCGTCAAGTACAAGAAGCGAATCATTCTCATTATGATACATGAACACGGTAATCATTGCTTTTTTCATGCCGGATACAACCGAACTGGAAGAACGGAACGCTACCGCCCCCTTTATGATTACATCAGCCTTGTTCTTTATGTGTAACGCGTTATAATTTGTATTTTTCAACTCGTCAAAATTTTTAACCCGTTGATTATAAAGCGAATTATTAAAAGGGATATTGAGATATACATGTATCAAAAAAACAGCGGGTATAAAAATCAAAATAAACGCGAAGCAAAGATGTTTTTGATAATTCGGAACTTTCTTGTTTATAAGATGCAAACCTGGAATAATGATATTTAACAGCGCTAAAAAATACAGCAATATAAAATACAGAAAATACGTAAATTCAACAAAACTAAGCACGAAAAGAAGCGGAGCGGGAATAAGCACCAAAGAAAAGAAAAGGACATTGTAGCGGCTCTCATGCGAAAACTTGTCTATGATGGTTCGCACGGTCTGACAAATAGCGAATCCGAAAATCACAGCCGCCGGTATGATAAAAGCGAGAGCCTGATAACCGACAGTCTTTTCATGAAAACGGAAAAGCAAAAAAATGTAGAGCAGAAAAAAAACAGGAAAAAACATCTCGCTGTATATGTACCATGAAAACTGGCGCACAAATTTTCCAATAAGACAACCCGCTACAATAAGCAAAACGCAAATTGAAATAAGCAGACTGCCCCCCCGACTCAAGTCAGCATAAAACTTCATATAACTTAAATAGGCCAAATAAACATAGATAAATGTATAGGAGATATTGAGATATATAAAGAAAGCGTCCGTTCTATGGCTCAGAACCGACGCCTGGCTTTCTTCTTCATCGGTAAAATGATGCAGATACATGGTGCCAGGACTGTAATCCATCTTTATCAAAAAAGAGGAAATTAAAACACACAGGGCGGCAAGCGACATAACCAAAGCGACAACAATACTATCGTTGCTAATGATACGGAGAGTTTGCAGCGAGGTAATAATTATTCCGCTGAAAATACCGGCCGTGCAAATCACTACAAAGGAATAAATACCCTGCTTTTCATCTATGAAATCGCCGCTCGCAATCTTTAAGTAATAGTTGAGCTTTATGCCCGAAAAAAACGAAATAAGGGCGGCAAAGACAAGCATGGAGTACTTGAACAATCCGATGAACGCAAAAATAGGATCGACATCGCCTTTGGCTATAAAAAAACGGCATATATAAACAAGACAAAGGAGAACAAAAAAAACATCGATACAAATAAAAAAAAGTCTGTGCGATTTTAACCATTTATAAATCGTTCTTCCTAAAAGACTTCCGGCCACGAGCGCCGGAAGCATGGCAAGAAAGAGATATTTCACCGGAGATATATAGAAAAAGTAATATTCCACCGAATAAAATACTCTCGACAAAATCGCCGCAGAGAGAAAGAACGATATGAACATATTGGCAAAGAGAATCCGCCTCTGGCTTATATCCGAATAACTGAAAGATTTTATCTGAGCCATCTTTAAAAATCACCTTGCAAGCCGTTTTAATTAACGGCGGAATCAGCGTTTTAACACTTATGTCACTAAAAGGTTAAATTACAACAACTTTTCTCCGTTTTATCCGATATTTAATTAAGTGATTTATTTTATGCTGCGATTTTATTTACATTTAATCAAAAATGAGTATATTGTGCGTATTGTTTTATTGATATTAATCCTTTTTGCGTGCCTTAATGTCCGGGCGCAGGACTCCGAAGACTTTGAGGCCTTACGCGAACAAGGGAAACATGAGGAGGCTCTGCGTCTAATCAACCAAAGGATTGACGCCTTTTACGCGTCCCGGCTTGAAGACAAGCGCGTTCCAAGCAGTTTTTTCATATCTATGAAATCAGACAAGGAAGATATCGATACAAATCAATTATTTCGCAGCAGAAAGGCAGAGGGATTTTTCATCGAAGACAATCCGGAACTTGTTAAACTGCACGCAAGCGCGGCTGACTGCTACGCCGCGCTCGGCAGTTCAAGAGAAGCCATAAACAATTACACGCAGGCGCTGCGTTTTAAAAATCTTGAATACGGTAAAGACGACGCGATATATTATGCCGTTTCGCAGGTTTACAAAAAAGACGGGCAGTTTGAAGGCTATGTAAGGGCGCTCGAGTCGGCATTTACGCTGAATCCCGAACACTACGATTATTCGCTTGAACTCGGCAAAGCCTTGGCGCCCACCGTAAAAAAAGTCAAGGCGCTGTATCATGTAGAGCGCTATATAAACAGCAAAGAAAACGATATTGACCCCAGCCTGTATTTTCTGGCCGGCAACCTCAACGAAGATATAGGATATTACCTTAAAACTCAGGATTATTACCAAAAATATCTGGCTGAAAAAAAAGACGACGGGCCGATACATTTCGCGCTCGGTTATATTACGTACGCAAAAACGGGCAATCATCGCCTCTCGGCCTCTTCTTTCGCGAGAGCGCTTGAACTGTTGCCCGAAAACGACATATACCGCCGCTCAAAGGCTCACGAATATACGGCCGATATGGCTCTCTCCGATCTGCAATTTAAAAAGGCAATAGAGCATTACGCTGAAACGATTCGTTACCAAAAATTAGTGCTGGAACAGTTAGAAGCAAGCGAGGCGAGAATACGGGAAATATCCCGGCGCATCAACTCCCTCAAGATGAAAATACTTAACGAGCAAGACTACGAAAGCTTCCGGGAATACGAGTCGCTTGAAGCCGAAAAAGGAAAACTCGCGCTCGCTTTCAACAAAGAGCGCAGACAATATGAATTACTCAATTGCGGGACCGTCCGCTGGAATACCGCTTCCGCATACGAGAGAATCGAAGAATATGAAAAGGCCATAGAGTTTTACAGGCAGGCAATATCCTTCGACTATAAAAGTAACGATTCAAGAGAAAAGATTATAAAATTACAGTTGAAAATAAAAAGAGGCTATTAGCTTATTGTAATACTCGTAAATTAATTAAAATGAAATAAATCGGAGGGAAGCGATGTCCGGTCATTCCAAATGGTCTGTTATAAAACGCAAAAAAGGCGCGTTAGACGCGAAACGCGGAGCAGTATTCACAAAAATAATACGCGAAATTACTGTGGCGGCAAAAGCCGGCGGAGACGATATTGAATCGAATCCAAGGCTCAGAGCCGCGGTCAACAAGGCAAAATCGGTCAATATGCCGAATGATAATATCGAGCGCGCTATAAAAAAAGGCTCGGGAACCCTTGACGGCGTCGTCTACGAGGAAATACGTTACGAAGGCTACGGCCCTGGCGGGGTGGCAATCATGGTCGATTGTATGACCGATAACAAAAACAGAACAACCCCCGAAATAAGAATCATATTTTCCAAACACGGCGGGAACATGGGCGATACCGGCTCGGTAAACTATCTCTTCGATCGCAAGGGAATGATTGTAATCGAGGCGGGACAGACAAGCGAAGACGCGCTTATGGAAGAACTCCTTGAGTTTAACGTAGAGGATATAACAACAGACGACGCCGGAATAACCGTAGTCACCGCTCCCGATTCATTCAACGAAATATCGGAGTTGATCATGAAGAAGGGCTTCAATCTTTCGGTGAACGAGTTAACATATATCCCAAAAACGACTGTAACTCTTGACGAAAAAAAAGCCGCTCAATGCCTTAAAATAGTCGAACTTCTTGAAGACCATGATGACAGTCAAAACGTATATTCAAACTACGATATTCCGGATGATGTGCTGGCAAAGATTGAGGGATAGTGAGGATTCTGGGCATTGACCCCGGGTATGAGACTCTCGGCTGGGCCGTAATCGATTCTAATTTTAAAATACTCGGCTACGGAATAATACGCACCGATTCGGGAGAACGCATTGATGAAAGGCTGTTTCAAATTAAGGGGCAGCTTCTTGGTATAATTGAAACTTACAAACCCGGCTTCGCCGCGATTGAAAAACTCTTCTTTTCAAGAAACACGACCACGGCGCTTGACGTTGCCAAAGCAATGGGCGTTATTCTGCTGACATTCCGTGAAAAAGGCATCGACTTCTCTGAATACGCCCCTGTTCAAGTCAAGCGCGCCATAACCGGCTACGGCAAGGCCGCTAAAGAGCAGGTGCAGGTTATGATAACAAAAATATTCGGCATAAAAGAAATTCCAAAACCCGATGACGCGGCCGACGCTATCGCCATCGCGGCCTGTTGCGCTTTATCGAAGGGGGAGATTAATCGGTAATTGCTTCACGTATTGTCTCTGAAATCCATTGATTCAAACTCATCCCATTAGCTGCCGCTATCGCGCTTGCTTCATTATATATCTCAGGATCTAAACGCAAAGCGAACTTACCCGGACTTTTCTTGGGGGACACTCCGTCTTGTTTACACATATTCAAAAAAACATCCAACGAAATTTGTCCTTCTTTTTTTAATTCGTCAACATTTTTCGCGTAAAAATCGGCGGAGCCGTTTAATCCTATAAATTCTCCCCTGAACATGTCAATATCGGGATCATAGACGATAAGGGCTTTGTAGTTGTTTTTAAATTTCATAATATTATTCATGGTCTGATACCGGATGACGAAATAAAAGCTTAAGTGTTTTTTGATGCTTAGCTTTCACAATCTGGTGATACTATTATTTGATATCATGTCAAGTATTTTCTTCAAATGAATCATTAAAATCACTATCAACTTTTTTAATTAGTTTCTTAATGCGTCTTTCGAACAAGAAAATAGTACCCAATAGCCTCCATCAACCGCAACCCATATATCTTTTTGTTTTAAACCTGATGTATTTACATTAGAGATAGTACGAGTAGTAATATCAAAAGTTTGCCGGAAGCCGTCGGCGTCTTCTTTTTCTGCCATTGACCGGATTTCACTTGATATATACCCGGCAAGTTTCTCTTCCGCGTCAAGAATAGCAATTCCTTTGTTTACAATTGAGTTTCCGGCGCCAACCCCTACGCCTACAAAATAAATAGTATCTTCTGTGTCATCCGGGAGTTTCTTTCTCCAAGGCGCAGGAACGGCTCCCTTATTTTTGACGGCAGGATAGGGTTCATTTCGGAGAAAACTTTTCCCATGAAAATCAACTAATTTTTTAAAAGACTGAGCTGGTCCGGTTTCGTCCGTATATTTTACATAATATTGAAAATAATCATATTCGGCCTTATTTTTAGGTTTTGTATCGTTTATGGAATATAAGCCGTAATAATAGTACTTTTGATCCTTTCCCTTTTGTATATGCTGAGTCTCTTTGCGAAAGGAAAGAGTTTCCAAACTTATTCGGGATGTAAGTTTTAATACCGCTTCAAAGGTAGTTTGTAATTTTGTTTCACCTTTTTCTTCTGTACTTTGTCCAAAATACTCAAAATTTCCTTTTATATCGGAACCTGACCAAAGTAAAACCTGTGTTTCGGCGTTCTGGTCAGCCATAACAGCTAATTCTTCGGTATTTTTTGCCGAAACTGCCATAGCGATAAAATACTTTCTGTCGTTTTTTATTTGCACATCTAATGGAAATTTCCAATAATCTGTCCAGTAACTTAAACCGCCGCTTTTTATTAATTGAGGTGAACCGTAAATATAAAGTACATAAAGGGTTCCGTCTTTCGCCATCCACTCCGACAATTGGTATAATCCGCTACTGTTATTAGAAAGATTCATTTGTGTGGCCATTTCAACTTCGTGTGTTTTACTCGATTCAGCGAATTGATCTTTTGTGAGGGAATTAATTTTCGCGCTTTTATAAACCGAAAATTGCATCAGCGCATCCGTCAGGGCGTCCGCTTTAGTCTCAAGATAAGTTTCATGCTTTTCCGACCCCTCGGACTTACCTACAAAGTAAACATTGCCTTCTGTCGCTTCCGGCGAGTTCTTTACCCAAGGCGGCATATCATCGCTTTGACAACTGAGCATAGTCACGAAAATTAAAAATATCAATAAGACAATAAGTGTTCTTTGCATAAAAATTACTCTCCTGTGTTGTTTTTATATTCTCCAGACGGAGATACTGTAATACTTTCTATTGCCTCCTCAAGTTCCCCGCGCTACCGTTAGTTAGCTACTCACTAACGGCAGCGTTCACTCATCCTCATCCCAGAATGATTCTGGGACATCCCAAAACACTTTCGGGATGTCCCATTTCAGCTTGGGGATTTCCCATATTGATTCGGGGTCGTCCTTATACGATTCAGGGAGCTCAAAATACGAGTCCGGCGTACCGGCAAATGATTCAGGCTGTTTACCAAGCAATTTCGAATGTTTGGGGGATGCTTTTTTATTCATTTTAATCCTTTTTTTACCTTAAGAACCCTTTAAAGATAGAACTCAGAAGCCGTAAAAACCTTAAAACTCCCGAACAGATTCCCTCAATCAAATAAATAACCTAAAGCAAGCCCAAGTTTAAATCCGTTCTTTTTGAAATTATAGTCATAAAATGCCCGAAGCATTATACCATTATAATATGAAATCGTTCCGCGCATATATGGAAAAGACAAAGAAGGCTGTTTTTCTTTTTCCAGAGTTTCATATTCCACAATATTCCAACCGTCTTGATATTGTTCTTCATTCTTTAAAATTTTCGCGCGATTTGTAATTCCCGCTATTCCGCCGCCTACTCCAAACCATGAATGTTCCAGACAGCGTATTTCAAATATTCCGCCAAGATTGTGATAAATAGGAAAATGATATTCCTCTTTTTTATCACCTCTCGGACCTACTGCGGATTTATACTGCCACCCTATTCCTGCCTCGGCATTTCCCAGAATATGAACTCTGTTTCCTATATTAAAGCCGGCAAGAGCGCCGCCTGTTAAAGGCTGCCATCCGTTTGTACCGCCGACTGTGCCCGGAGCGACATATAACCCAAAAACAAATTTTACTAACGAAGGTTTGGGAATAAAAGACTCAATATCTTTCGCTATTATATCAGCTCCTTCTGAACCGACAAATACTAAATTTTTTACCGTAGTAGCTTCTATGGTCAGCCGATAGCCGCCTTTTTGTTCTTTTATTAAAACTTCCACCACAATCTGCGCCGTCAAAAATTTTGCTGATCCTATGGCCATATTATCATCAGCTTCTTCCCCCATGCCGAAATCAATTTCACCTCTTGCCACGTCGATTATTTTTCTGTTGACTACCTTGATACCGCTTTTCGTAAAATATCTTCCTAATTCATCAGAAACTTTTTCGGAAATATCATTTGTTGGAGTAGTAATTTTTAATCTTATACTGATAGTCTCTGTATTTTTAAAATTCAGTCTGATTTGTTCAATAATACTCGTGGCAGTCGATTCAAGCGCTTCATCTAACGTTTTAGCTTTTTGTTTTTGGGCAAAAGTATTTAAAGAAAAACTTAAAATTAAAACAGACAATAAATATTTTTTAAAAAACATAGAACCTCTTTATTACTACATCATAACTTTCATTTTTGGGGCAGTAAGTTAGAAAGATAATTGGACAATATATCTTTATACTCCTCTTTGATTTTACGTTCTGCCTCAAGATAGGCGGCATTTTCAGCGTTTGCCTGAGTAGAATGTCCTTCCCTGCTGTTAAAACTGTAAGGCAATAGAACCGTTCCTCTATAGCCTGTGTCGGTAAGATTCGCGCTCAGTTCAATTCGTATCCATTTATAAGGACTGTCGGGCATATTAACCGGCGAAGTGACTATTTTCACATTAAGTACATACCGCGAATTGTTCCCCCCGCTTCTAAAACCGAGGTCGGAAAAAACTTTGGCAAAAGTGTCCTTAATTCTATCTGATTTGTCGTTCTTTACGACTATGCCGACCGGAATTAATTTGGTAATATTAAATGACTCAAGCCGGTAATCGTCGCCGTTCCTGAGGCCCTTCGCAAATTCCGGCGCGCCGAGCTGCGAGAGCAGATTTCCGTAGGTGATATTTATGTCGGCGACAGTAGACGCAAACTTATAACGGGCAAATCCGTCTAATGTGTTTTTATTCTTCTCGGGAATCTTGACAAGTTTATCAATCATCTCCTTATTTGTTGTTACCAAATTGGAATACGTTTGAATGGCTTTAGCTTTATTCAGCACAGCCACAGCATAGACACTACCTTTGCCGTCATCCCATACATCGCTGATTTCAGCGCCCACGAGGGAATCCATGCCGGCGGCGATTACTATGGCGCTGTCAAAATCGGTGCTCCCAAAACTGGTTGTAATACCTTTCCTTTCCGCCTCCTTATATGATTCGATTAACTTCTCATCAACTTTTACGCTTTGACCAAAATACGCCACAAGATTGGCAAAGGCTTTCTTTTCCGCATCCTGACGATTGCCGGCGACGCCTACTACTGCGACATCTGTCTGCTTGTCATATACGGAATACGGATTACGGGTCCAGCCAGGTGCACCGCTGCTCGCGCAGGCGCAAAAAGCCAAAGATACGCAGCAAATAATCGCCGATAGGCTCATGTTGTAATATATACGCTTCATATTGATATTCCTCTTAGAAATAAATTATTCAAACACTAACAGCCTTTAAGAAAGTCTGTTTTTACCGGCTTAGTTTGGCAATCGCAAGAGTATAAACATGGTTTGTTTTTGGCTCTACCCAAAACTCAATCACATGAAAGTTTATCAGTTGCCCTTTGCTGCTCGTGGAATAGTTAACGCTCGCAGCCTCGGTATCTATTTTTTCGCTTATTTGGATAGACGCGGTTTCCACCATCCTTACTACGGCGGCTTCCGTTGCTTTATAGATAGTATCTTTCAGCCGCCATTGCTTCTGCGCAAAACCAACTGCCGTTACAAAACCGGCAACTTCAGGTAATTGCCGGTTATTGACCCAAGCCGGACGGCCATCCTTATCAAATTTAGCGGTATAGTTAACCTGTTTCGCAGCGGCGGCTAATTTGAAACGTACAAATATTGCATCTTTGGTTATTATTACATCATTTTTCGGATCAAATGTTAATTGCTCAATATATTTTGTATAATTTTTATCGTAGACTACTTCAACCAGGGAATCGTTTATATAGTCAAAAAAATTAGCTCCGTCTCTGTGGGTTGCCTCTATTCTTCCCTGTACGCCATAGTACATGGCTGCTTTTTTTGCCGCGTCTTCTTTGGCTGCGGCAATTTCATCATCCCCTTTTCCTTTCATCATTGGATTGGATACCCCGATAATGGTCAGCGTATTATCAGTTGGCGCGGCAATCCAATGATTTTGGGCGCTCTGTTCTTTCATGGAAAGAGCTTTATCGGAAGACGCGCACGAAGAGAGAAAAACGGCAATACTCAAAAGGGGATATATTTTTTTCATTTATTCATCCTTTTACGATTACACCTAAATTGATGCTCCTGTAAAAAAACAGGATGAGGAAGCGCCTCATCCTGTTTGATATATGCGATTACTTGTTGCCTACGGTTACTTCTTCTTTGGCAATTTGTTCAAACGCCTTGTTCATCCGGTCTTCGGCATTAAATGAAGCCATTGCGGGAACAGCAAGTTTTGCCATAGCTTGAGCTTGATTGATCTCCGCAATAGTGCTGGCTTTGCTCAACATTACCACCGTCCACACCTGACCTTGTTCATCCACATCCTGATCTGCTACCACGGCGCCCCGCAGTTGAGATTTTGAAAGCGCGACCGTAATGTTTTCCTGAAAAGCCACTGTCGCAGAAGGGTCAACTTCACTGCCGGCCGTATAGTCCCGAACCATGTCTTTCATCATAGTATTCATCTGTCTGGAAATCTCAGCGCGGGCCCGGGTTGATGAGACCGTCCTTGACATACTCAGGGTAGACATCTTGGCATTCCCGACACCAACCAGCGCGTCTTCAGGCTGATTTTTAATAGCATCCTTTACAAACTGCGGAAAACCGCTGGGAACTTTTCGGCCGCTGCTTCCTGAACCACCGCCTGTAGTGGCGCAAGATACCATCATGACGGCAGCCAACAAAAGTACTGAAAATTTTAACATTTTTTTCATTTTTTAAATCTTTCTCCTTTGAAAAATATTTTTACAGGAATACTCCTGCGGGTTTCTTTTATTTAAAAATCATTTCTTCATATTCTCTTTATTCTAAAATGATTCCCTTGACACTATTAAAATTTGGCCTGTTTTTACATCCAAAGCCCTTATGCTTAATCTTTGCGTAGGCCCTAATTTCGTGATTTCACCGACAATGACAATAGTCGCCCCGGTCATTTTTCCTATTGATACCGCGGAAAAGTCATCAACTTGGCCCGACATTTTTTGGTAGTTTTGTTCGGCGATAATTGCATCCAATCTTTTCTTCTCTACCATATTAAATTTACGGGCGTTTATCAACTTGAACTCTATCTCATCGACTATATATAAGGACGTGTCCTGACTATCTGATAACACTTCTATTACGGCAAGCGTTGAATTTTCAGGTAATTGATTTATTAAGTCTTTACTTATCTTATCTACGGAAGCTTTAATCAGAGTTCTGTTAGCCTTGCCGGAACGCCCTCCCCCTGTGCTTGCGCAAGACAGCATCATGACGGCGGCAAGCAAAAATAGAATAACAGATATTTTTTTCATACTTCATTCCTCCATAGATGATTATTAAAAAATTAAAAATGTTAACCCAATGTTAACCGAAAATATATTGATTTTAAAATTCTCATCAAAACCAGCAACAACCGGAAATGAAAACTTTGAAAATTCATACATAAACTCGCCGAATAGCCTTATTGATTGAGAAAGCTCATACTCAATACCGGCGCCTATTCCAAATCCGCTGCCGTCAATCTTGTTGCTGTCGGAACCAGAGATATTCCCCCCGAACATTTCTTTGTTGATGGTTACATGGTCTTTAAAAGAATAAATTGCTCTTACATACGGAGAAATAGGCATTGTAGGCAGTACCCAAAAGAAAGTCACATCAAGCCCGTAATTCATTCTTGTTGAATTACGAATAAAAGTATCCTCATACACTCCGCCAAAAGAAGGATCACGAGTCACCACAGTATCAGCATTAATCTTTGAATACTGAAAAAACAGGCCTAACCCTAATTCAAATGTTTCGAAAAATGTAAAACTATAGTGACCTTTAATGCCCAATTGTTTGCCTGTAAGGTCTAAATCATCATGCGCAAGACTTACTGTTCCGGCAAACCCATACCCGCCCCATATTGACAAATCTACATCCGCAAAGCTTTTTGCGTTAAAACACAGAACAAGCCCTGTCGCTAAAATAAACATCTTGAAAAGTTTTTTCATTTTAATTCTCCTATATAAATTTTTATTTTGAATCAAACCCTATAAAGCAGTTTGATTTTTTGTTTAAATTATATTACCCGCTCCCCCCCCTGATAACAGGCCGCTTACTTCGACCTTGAATTTTTATTACCGGCCGTCCCCGTAGCGCGTCCCTTCGATTTTTGCGCGGAATTTTCCGCAGTAGACGCCAGACGCACTAAATAAAGTAAATCGGCCTGATACTCGGGCGTTAACTGACGGTAAACCTTGATGATTTCAATTTTGTTCTTTGACATAGCTCATAAATATTATCTATTTGTTGGCATATCAATTAATTATATACCAATTAATTATACAGCAATTAATTAATATCAACATTTTGTCAATTGCTTTAGTAAATAATTGATATTTTTGTTGTAATTCTTCAATATTAAAGTTCTTCTGGAAAAATGGACATTCTTAACAGAATTCGGCTTGCCCGTAAAACCTTGTACCTGAGTCAGGCGGAATTCGCCGAACGGCTCGGCCTGACTCAAACCGCGCTATCTATGATTGAATTGGGGAGAACCGCTTTGACCGAAAAGAATATCAAGCTGATATGCGCCACTTTTGCCCTTGATGAAGACTGGCTGCGTACGGGAAGAGGCAAAATGTTTGGTTCCATGTCACCCTACGAAAAAGAACTTTTGACAACTTTCCTTAAATTGACTCTCGATACTCAGGAATTTATTTTGGAGATGGCCCAAAATCTCTTAAAGAGACAGGAAAAACAAAACTATTCCGGCGAAAACGCTTCGGATACCGACTAATCCCTAACTCCGCGATAAATTACCCCGTCTATAGCAAATTAAGTTAAGTAATTGCAAGAAGAAGCCGATAAAGAAGTATGGCATATAGTATAGATTATAAGAAAAGAGCAGTAGCATATAAGCAGGAAGGTCATACATTCAAGCAGTTGCGGGAAGCTTTTGGTATACCATCGGAGACATATTATAATTGGAAAGAGAAATTAGAAAGCAATTATTATGAAAAGAAAATCAAAAGGGAACGTTTTCGGAAAATAGACCGTGAAAAACTCCGAGAAGCGGTAGACAAGAACCCCGATGCGTTTCTCTATGAGTTGGCGGAACTATTTGAGTGTAGCCCGCCGGCAATTTTTTATATGCTTGAAAAGATGAATATAACTTTAAAAAAAAGACCCTTACCTATTGCGAACAATCCGAAGAGAAGCGCCAGGAATATATAGCGCAGATAGCAGAAATTCCGCTTGAAAAGCGTGTATATGTCGACGAAAGCGGAATCAACACCTATTTTATGAGAGAATATGGCAGAGCTTTACGCGGGAAGAGAGTCGAAGATAAAAAACGGGGACGAAAGTTTCAGCGTATAAATATAATAGGCGCTACATGTAACGGGAAACATTATGCAATAAAATGTTATAGGCATACAACCAATTCCGAATTCTTCGAACGCTGGTTTGCCGAATGTCTGCTTACGGGAACACCCAAGGGTCATACTGTAATCATGGACAATGCAAGTTTTCATCGTAAAGCAAAACTTAGAGAACTTGCAGAAAAAGCAGAAGTAGGCTTGCTATTTTTACCGCCATACTCACCTGATTTGAATCCGATAGAAAAATTGTGGGCTAACATGAAACGCTGGTTACGAAATAATCTTTCATGTTTTGATTCACTTGATCCGGCTATTTATCAATATTTTGCTGTTCCAAATTATTAACTTAATGCGCTATAGCAGACTGAACGCAAATAATAAAAAGCAGCTTGAAAACGGCAGCAAAGAATAATAGGAGATACACGACGTAGTTTTTAGTCTTTTGGCCTTAAATAAAATTCACCGTCCAAGCGTTCGGTTTTTAACACGTTTATAAAAGCATTCGCGTCGACCTTTCTGATGGCTACAATGACCCGCGCTACCTCATTGGCCGAAACCACCGAATACAGAAGTATACGTTCAGCCTTTTTATATAGGCCTATGCCTGAAAATGACGTGGCGTCATGCTGCGTCAGCGTTTTTATGGTCTTGTATACTTCATCGGGCTTATTGGTAATTATAAGCATTGTCCTTTGCTGATACGCATTATAGAGCCTTTCCAAAACCATGGTGCTTGTAAACTGAAAAATTATCGAATACAGGGCCTTGTTTAAACCAAAGATGCCGGCCGCAATTATCAGCATGACACAGTTCCCCATGAAGATATAGTTCCATGCGTCTTTCTTGTATTTCTCCGATATAAATACTGCTATAAAGTCCGTACCGCCGCTTGTAGAATCCGCCAAAAGGCACAGGCTTAGCGCAAGGGCGTTAAGGCTGCCGCCGAATACGGCTGAAAGAAGTATGTCATTCTCGTACCTCAAAAAATTGGTAAACGTAAACATAGCCGGCATGCAATCGGTAAAAATGCCTGTTAAAATTATCATAACAATGGAGTAAATCGTAAAACGCTTGCCTATAAAACGAAAACTTATTATGGCCGGAACCGTGTTCAAACTATAAAGGAGAACGGAAAAAGGGAGGGTTATTCCGGCAAAATGGCCGACAACCTCTTTAATAAGCAGCGATAGACCGGTAAAACCGCCGGGCAAGAGCTGGCCGGCATTTACAAAGGTATTGATATTGAAAGCCATTATGAAAGCGGCTATAACTATGAGAAAAATGCGTTTTACCGTATGCAAGACAGTTTTTCCCTACCAACAGGCGTATCGTAAACTGCGAAGCCTTAATGTCAAGACAAAAAACTTCAAGCGGCGCTTTACTTAAATTCGATATTTATAACAACTATCTCGGATTTGCTGCCGATCCTCAAAGGCGGCCCCCATGTGCCGGCGCCGCTTGTTACAAAAAAAGAGGCTTCGTTTTTTTTCATATAACCGTAAGGCAGTTCCCACATAGCCTGAATCACGAGCGTCATCGGCCATATTTGGCCGGCATGGGTATGCCCCGAAAGCTGCAGGTCAACGCCGGCGTTAACGGCTTCTTCAAGTTCTCTCGGCTGGTGGTCCATAAGTATAACGGCCCGTGAAGGGTCGAGGGGGTTGATTATTTCAAAGAGAGGCAGCCGCTCTTTGTTTCTCCTTCTCTTCGAGAAATCATCTCTGCCCGCCACATAAAAAGAATCGGCAACAAGAACCGCCTCATCGCGCAAAACCGTAATGCCGCTTTCCGACATCTGTTTTACGCTCGCCCCCGCGTTGACGAAGTATTCATGGTTTCCCATAACGGCAAAAACGCCGTAACGGGATTCAAATCCGGAAAGCGCGTCGGTTTTTTCCGCTCCTGCATCAAAAATATCGCCGCACAGAAAAATTATGTCGGGATTCTGAGCGTTCGCCAAATCAACAATATTTTTAAGTCTGGCTCCACCCATCATTAGCCCGACATGAATATCGCTTATAAGGACAGCTTTTAAATTTTTTAATTTGCCCGCCTTTTTATTAATAGCAATAGCCGCCTCATTTACAATAACATTATTAGCGTTAAAGCAGCCGAAAGTCATGACCGCGCATACCGCAAGCAGCACAATAACAGCGGTAATCCTCCTGACGAGTACCGCTTTTGTAATAAAAAAATCAGGAAAAAAAACAAAGAAACGGTTCAGCACGCGTATTACATCTATGAAAAGCAAAGCTATAACAAGAAAAAGCAAGACTGATAAATAAAAAGAACCTATCCATATTAAATAATCGGATACGGATGGGGATATGCCTCGCAAGAAACGCCCCACGAAAAATGAGACGGCGAAGAAAATTACTGTCAGGACAAAAATCTTCCTGAGAGCGGCAAGACGCGGTATAACCGAAAGCCCTCTCACGCATATATATATATTGGATATGATATAAACAGCGATAAAAATAATAAAAAAAGCCATAAATTCTTTCATCTTGCCTCCAAAATTCTCAGGTACCTTTCAAGGCTTTTAGAAAACGCCTTGCTATTAGCGCAACGCGCGCAGGCTGCCGTTTCCAAAACAGAAGAAACCGACCGTTTTTGATTTATACATATCGGGCCTCTTGAATACATGAAACGGCAATCCCATAGCTTTTACCGCCTCACAGGCGGCATAATAATCTTCAGACGCCGGAGCAAGCTTCGCCGCATTCGCCTCCCCTCCCCTGCCCTCGGGAATAAATTGGTACAAATGCCAGGCGTGAATATTGCCCGAATCATATTCGCGGAGAAATTCGGCTAACTTGGCGATACCGCTTATATTATAGTTTGTCACAACCGTGGAAATTGTTACGGACTTTTTACCTTTAAGTTTTTTCAGGCAATCCATTATTACGCCGAAATGTCCGTTGGGAAAAAATCTCATGCTGTTATGCACTTCTTCATCCGCAGATTCAAGAGGGATTACAAACCTGTCAATACAGCTTAAAGTTTCGTAACCGTCAGGCAAACACGTCGCGTTTGTGCCTATCTGCACAAGAAAGCCCATTTCTTTAGCGCTCTCGCAAAGTTTGATTATGTTGTGAGGCCAAGCAAAAGGCTCGCCGCCGCCGAAAACGATGTTTTTCACGCCAAGACTGCTTACATGCTCAATAGTAGATATTGCCTGTTCAAAACTCATGCAGTCGAAATTATCCTCTGTAACGCAAAAATTACAAGACATATTACAGGAAGGCAGCGGCATTATAACCGCGACTTTTATATTATTCAAGATTCTTTACCCGATATTTTCGCATATTTTGAGACACGGCTTTTTCCTGTCAATGATGATATTTTAAGAATATAAAACAGGTAAATTTTCACCGAAAGATATTTCCAAAGGTGATAGGAAAAAGGCTTGCGGAACGCAGAGATAAAGCGTCTGCTGCCTATTAAAG
>Ga0082212_10002645_pt1 | contig 25892 bp, 16 predicted proteins | sample TergutNt197P3_FD_71548 | JGI IMG/M metagenome (GOLD analysis project Ga0082212, IMG submission 71548) | Neocapritermes taracua P3 segment gut microbial communities from Petit-Saut dam, French Guiana - Nt197 P3 | ecosystem: Host-associated > Arthropoda: Insects > Digestive system > Gut ...
AGTCCGAGAACAAGTCCCGAACCGCCGTCACCGGTTGCCGTTTCAAATTTCGCACCGCTGATTTTCGAGAGATATTCGGCCAGTTCTTCGGCCAACGCAAGCGTTTCCTGCGATGCTTTTTCAGAAACAGTGACTATCAGCAGAGCTTTGCCGTCTTTCGCCAATTGGCAATTGATCAGATCATCCCCGAAAATCCCATTTGAAAAGAGCAGAACGTGCAAAAACGAAAAAAACGCCCGGTGAAACAAGGGAAATGATTTCGACATGGCGTGTGGTTTCAATAGAAAAATTAAGTGAGAACAAAACGAAAGTTACAATCAATTATACTCAAAAAAAGAAAAATGACCAGTTCGCATTATGCTTCCGGCCGCAAGTATTCCCAATGGCGATCAAAAAAAATCCCTGACTGATGTATTTTTGATCGATTTGGAGTATAATGGAGTGGTGCATGGAACAAAACAATTCGGCGGTCGCGGTTCGACCGCCTTGCCTGCTGGTTCACAAATCAAATTTTTTGAGGTCAATTTATGAGTTATCTTTTCAAACAAAAAACTGTACTTGTTTCGATGCTCCTCATCCTTTTCGGTTGGGTGAGTACGGAAATGCTTTTGGCGCAAAGAAATAGAGACCTTTCACAAAAAGGTGCCACCGTCGAAACCGACCCTGACCACCCGATTACGAGAATCGGACCGGTTTACAACACAAACGATTTTCCCGTCAATACGGTCGAATCGGTGCGTCGGGCGATCGTCGATATGATCGAAACCTTCGGGGACACTTATCCCGACGGCCCGGCCAATCTCATCACGCTGGCCGATTTTGAAAAACGTCTCGCTGCCAACCCCAATGACAGGGCGTTGCAGACGGAATTTGCCGCATTTCGTAAAAAAGCTTTGCTGGCCAATCCGCTGTTGGATTTCGACAAGCTCGTGCTGGTTCGTGCAAGCCGTTTGGCCGCACCGCCGCTCAACGCTTATGTCAACACCGAGATGAACCGTGCCGGTTGGGATCATCAATTGGTAACGATGACCCATCTGCGGGATAATCCGCAAATTAAGGTCATTTACAAACCGGAAAAAGACCGTCCGGTGCGCGATCTTGAATTGCATTGGGACGCCGACCGCGTTCTGTTTTCAACGATCAACGACGCACCGGGTGCCAATGAGCGTTGGGGCGTGTTCGATATTAATCTCGACGGTTCGGGAATGCGCCAGTTGACGCCGGACGATCAAACCGACGTTGACTTTTTTGACGCTTGTTACCTGCCCGATGGGGACGACATTATTTGTGCTTCGACCGCCTGTATGCAGGGGTTGCCTTGCGAAAATGGAAGCCGTCCGATGGCCGTGCTGTATCGTGTCAACCCGGAAACGAAAAATGTCCGGCAGTTGACGTTCGAGCAGGACAGCGACTGGCACCCGACCATGCTGGCCAACGGTCGCGTGATGTATCTGCGTTGGGAATATTCCGACCTCATGCACTATTATGCCCGCATTTTGTTTACGATGAACCCGGACGGCTCGAACCAGATGGCCATACACGGCAGCGGTTCGTATTTCCCGACGGCGTTCAAGCACACTCGCCCGATGCCCGACCACCCGCATGAAATCATCGGCGTTGTCGGCGGTCACCACGGTCGCGGCGAAACGGGACGGCTTTGTATCATTGACCCGTCGCTGGGCAACAAGTATCCCTTCCGTTATCGTCCCGAATCGAAACTCTGGGGACCGGAAAACACGAAAATCGATATTCCCACCGATGTTTATCCCGCCGATGTGACCGGTTTTGTGGCGGAAATTCCCGGCTATGGCCGCGAAGTCGTCGGCAATGTTCTTGACGAACAGGGCGAACATCTCAAATACAATTTTATTTATCCCTTCCCGTTGAACCGCAATTATTTTCTTTGTAGTCTCAACAAGACGGGCGAAGGCGGCAACTACGGCCTTTATCTGGTTGACCGCTTCGACAACATGACGCTCATTTATGAGGAACGCGGCAAGAGCTTTTTTGAACCCATCCCGATCATCAAGCCGGTCAAGCCGCCCGTCTTGGCCGACCGCATTGATCTCACGTCGGACACGGCCAACGTGTTCATGACCGACATTTACCAGGGGCCGGGATTGGCCGATGTGCCGCGCGGAACGGTCAAAAAATTGCGTGTCTTTTCGTATCACTTCGGTTACATCGGTAGCGGCGGCCACGAATCGGTCGGCGTCGAAAGCAGTTGGGACATCAAACGCATTTTGGGAACAGTTGACGTTGAAGCAGACGGCAGTGCGTCGTTTGTGATTCCGGCCAACACGCCCATTTCGGTACAGCCGCTTGACGAGGACAATCGCGCAGTGCAACTGTTCCGCTCTTGGTTCGTCGGAATGCCGGGCGAAAACGTGTCCTGCGTCGGTTGCCATGAAAATCAGGCGAATGTGACACCCGCCGTTTATTCTCAAGCATCCCTTCGAACGCCCAAGCCGATCACGCCGTGGTATGGCGTGCCGCGTCCGGTGGCCTTCCATTCGGAAGTGTATGAGCCGGTCGTGAAAAAATTCTGCATCGGCTGTCATGACGAAAGCGATGCGAATCGTGGCAATCCGTCCTTTGCCGATGCCAAAAAGGCTTATGACAACATTCACCCCTTTGTGAATCGTCCCGGGCCGGAAACCGATCAGGAAATGCTGCCGCCTTACGAGTATCACACGTCAAGCAGCGAGTTGGTGCAAATGCTTGAACGCGGCCATTACAACGTCGAGATTGACGCCGAAGCCTGGGATCGCCTCAGTTGCTGGATCGACCTGAACGCACCGTGGCGCGGCAAATGGCAAAACGAACAGCAGGAAAAACGTCGCGTCGAGTTGCTGAAACTGTACGCGAACATCGACGACAACCCGGAAAACGAGTACGACGCCGCACTTGCATTGGCTCAACGAAACGCGCCGGACTTTATTCAGCCGAAACCTTTCGTCAAGCCGACCGACACGTTATCATTGCAAAACTGGCCGTTCAGTGCGGAACATGCGGCGGCCAAGCAGCGTCAATTGGGGACGACCGAACGCACGCTCGACCTGGGCAACGGCGTCACGATGAAACTGCGTCGCATTCCGGCGGGCGAGTTCATCATGGGCAATAACGACGGCTTCCCGGACGAATCGCCGCGTGCCGTCGTGCAAATCACCAAGCCGTTCTGGATCGGCGAAACCGAGGTGACCAACGCGCAATACGAGGCCTTTGATCCGGTGCATGATTCCCGCTATCACAGCGAACACGGCAAGGACCACACCACGCCGGGTTACATCGCCAATCACCCGGATCAGCCGGTCAGCCGCGTTTCGTGGATCGAAGCGAACAAGTTCTGCGATTGGCTTTCGCAACAAACGAAACTCAAGGTCAAACTGCCGACCGAAGCCCAATGGGAATGGGCCGCCCGAAGCGGCAGTGCCGACCAGTTTTATTACGGCGGCTGGGACGTTGATTTCTCGAAATACGCAAACCTCGCCGATGCGTCGCGACGCTTTCTTTACGCCCAGTGGGAAAATGGTGCGACCATTCACGTGCGCAACCCCTACCCCGAAAACAGCGTTTTTCCGTTGCGGGACGACCGTTTCGTCGATAACCATTTCGTCGTCGATTACGTGGCGCAGTGCCTGCCGAACGCCTGGGGATTGTACGACATGATCGGCAACAACGCCGAATGGACGCGGTCCGATGCCAAGCCGTATCCGTACAACGACAACGACGGTCGCAACGCCGGCTCGTTGGACACCAAGAAAATCGCCCGCGGCGGCAGTTGGATCGACCGCCCGAAAGTGACCGGCTCCTCAACCCGCTACCATTACGAACCGTACCAAAAGGTTTACGTGGTTGGTTTCCGGGTGATCATTGAGGAGTAGAATCCGAGTGGCAATCGTGAGGTTGCGAAAAAATCAGAGCCGCGCACACAGTAAGTGGTCGAGTGCAGAGTGATTTTTGCTCTGCGTTCTGCGCCCTTAGTAGTAATGATTGCGCCCTTAGTAGCCTCAGTTCGCGCGCTTTGTTGCGCCCTTAGTAGCACGGATTCGCGCGCTCAAAACCGCGCCCTTATTCTCTTTGCGCTACTAAGGGCGCAAATGGAATACTAAGGGCGCGTTGATGGGGAGACCATCGTGCTACTAAGGGCGCATGCAATAAGGACGCGTCGTCTTTGCTTCCTACTTCCTACTATCCCCTATCCCCTACGGAATGCGTTGCTTTATTCCCATTGGAAAAATCCCTGCCCCCTGTTCCCTGCTCCCTATCCCCTTATTTCCGTACATAAAGCCAAGCTTCAAGGTGAATTGCCCGAAGTTTTAGTCGTGCGCGCGGAGGTTGTAGTCGTGTTCACGGCACTTTTATTCGTGACGTTATACCTTGAACGATTACCTTTTCGAGTTTTATTGATAAATCACGACCATTCAAGGTCAACGGAAGAACCTTTCGGCTTGTGATTTATACCTTTAAGGTTCTTGCGCACCACTTTGAGGTTCTTCATTAATACTTTGCGCACGGCTTTATGTACGCGAAATCAATGAAATTGTACGCATTCCGCGTGTTTTACGGGTTCTGACGACCTGACGTCATGAATATACCTCACGTTTTAACGCGCAGAGGGATTATTCCGTCGTTTTTAGCCACGGAATACACGGCAGAGTTGTTTGGCCGGTTTATTGTGCTGGTGGCAACAGTACCGGCGCACAACAGGGGCAATCATTTCCGTGAAATTCCGTGTCTTCCGTGGCTGAAAAAGATATTTTTGTTTCGCGCAGAGAAAGCGAAGAATGCAGCGATTTGAGATAAAAAACCTCATTTTCACCTTATTTCCCAGTGTTTCCGGGCGTTTTTGCTTGGATTCCGCCAAACAAAAACAACCTCAGTAGCAATGACCGCGCGCTGGAAGAACAACCTTATTACCTTATTTTTTGCGTGGATTGAAATGAGGTAAATGAGGTTTAATATTCAATGGGGAGATCGGTGCTACTAAGGTTGTTTTGTTTTTGTAAATGAGGTATAAATGAGGTTTTACGACGGTTACAGTCAAAGGGAGCATTGCGACCCGCAACGGACAGCCCTATCGAAACCTTATCGGGAGAAAAACATGAGTGCCGACAATATCGAAAAGAACGAAATCGACAACAACGTCTCGCAGCCGCAGCGGTTGAACATGTTGCCGGCATTGTTGAGTCTGTTCTGTCCCGGCTTGGGACAGTTGATTCAAGGACGTCCGGTCTTCATGGGACATGTAAGCCTTTACGTGGTTGCATCGTTTTTCCTCTATCTCACCATTGTCGAAAACCTTGAGTATCGGAGGGTCAACGGTTACGATTTCATCAGAATAATCAATCGAGACGACATTATTTTCGGTGCGATACTCTTGGTATTCACTTTCTTGACGATATTACTCTCCGTTCTGGATGCGGCAACGTGGAAAAAAGGTCAACCGTCTCCGCTTGTCAAGTTTGCCCCAAGATTGGGAATTGGGTTGGCTGGTTCCATATTCATGATCGGTATCTTGTCTATGCCCCCGGCAAAAGAAGGCGCGCGAAGGATGCAATGTAGCAACAATCTCAAGCAGATTGCACTTGCCATGCATACCTACCATGACGTTTATAAATGTTTGCCGCCTGCCTGGACGGTTGATGAAGACGGTCAGCCGCTCCACAGTTGGCGGGTTTTGATTCTGCCCTATATGGAGCAGGTGAAACTGTACGAGCAAATCCGTTTGGACGAACCCTGGGACAGCGAACACAACCGGCAATTTCATGATGTTGTCATTTCCATGTTCGAGTGCCCTTCCAAGGGGTTGAACGAACGTTTCAAGAGAGAAATGCCGACGCTGCAAACCGACGGGAATTGTTACTATTCCGCCGTGATCGGACAGGAAACGCCTTTTACCGGCAGCAAATCGATAACTCTTGGCGACATCAGTGACGGAACCTCCAACACGATTCTGATCGTCGAGCGTCTTTTGCCGGTTTGCTGGATGGACCCGAACAACGACATCACATTCGACACGGCCTGTCGGGGCGTGAACAGCGATATTCGCGGTATTGGCAGTAACCATACCAAAGGCGCGAACGTCGCCATGGCCGACTGCTCGGTGCATTTCATCTCGGATACGATCAAACCGGAAACCCTGCGGGCAATGCTGACGAAATCCGGCGGAGAGAGTGTGTCTTTGTGGTGACACGGCCAACGGCGGTCACGGCGTGACCGTCTTACCATGTCATTGCCCGGCATCCAGCCGCCATTGTTCCACCTGGTCGTACAAACGAAACACTTCGGCGGGCACGCCGGTCAGTTCGCGGCGATGGGCGAAATGACTGCTGATTTGCCAGAGCGGTATCACGGTCGTTTCGTCGTACATCGTGCGGTGCAGATTTTCGAGTGCCTCAATCGCTTCCGGCCAGTTGCGTGCCATGCGGACGCGGCTCATCGCCAGCTCAACGTACTCGCTGCGATTGCTCACCAAACCGTTGTTGCCGAACAGCAATTCGAGATCAACGCAAGGTTCCAGCATCATCATTGTGACGTACCAGAAATCGACGTCGGTGCCGCGTCCGACCTGCTCGTCTGGGCGATACTCGACGATACGCACGGGAATACCCACCGTGCGCCACTGCTGTTGAATCATCAGACAGGCGTTGCGGGCAACATCATTCGGCGGACAGGCCAGCACCAGTTCGTCCGGCACGAGTGCCAAATAACCGTGCAAATCGCGGGTTTGCGCCGTGATTTCCGCTTCTTCAACCGTCTCTTGTTGGTCGGCAGCTTCTTTGGCCAATTGCTGTTTCAGCGAGCGCGTCTTGACCTGATTGTAAGCCGTGACCGCCAGCGCAACGGCGAGCTTCGGCTCATAAAGACGCGGCGGGATTTGGTCGTTGTATGCGTAACCAAAGGGATCATCGGTTTTCGTGCGTTTCGGCAACGGCGCACTGATGACACTGCCGTCCAACACATTGTCACCGAGCAGTTGCCGCAACATCCAATCGCGGTCAAGCCCGTACAGCATCCCACGCAAAAATGTGCGACTCGAAGTCCCCGGCTTATTGCGATTGGGCAGCAAAAAATGCAACTGAGTCGCGGCGTATTTGCCCAAAACGAGTTCGCTTCGCCGGCCGTATGCGGCTACACAATCCGGCGGAACATGCTCGACGAGATCAATTTTGCCTTCGAGAAGCAATTGCATTGCGTCGCTCCCGGCGGCCAATGTTTGTTCTACCAACACGCCGGGCTTGTCATTCGTCGCAAACGAATCGTTGACATTCCGCAGATAAAACGCGCGGTCAAAATGCCGGTTTCGCTCGGGCGAACGCGGCTCGAAAGATTTCAGCAAATATGGGCCGTTCCCATTGCGTTGCACATCGGAGGCATCGGTTTCGCTGTGACTCACATTCATAAACGCAATCGACTGCGACCGCTGCAACGGCTCGCGCAGACGGCTTTCGGGAAACAGCGATTCGCGGTTCACGTGCAAAGCAACCGTCCGGCTGTCGATAACGTCGATCTGACGAAACAGCCCGTCGATCATCAGTTCGTGACCGCCACCGTCAGTGCGAGCTTGCGGAAAACACAGCCGCTCCAATGTTTCGGCGAAATCGAATGCCGTTATCGGTTGCCCGTCGGACGCCCATTTCAAATCGTCGTGCAACACCCATTCGAAACCGGATTGTGTTGCCATAAACATGCCGAGCGAACTGCTGTAAACACCGCCGTCGATGCCCGAACCGGAATATTCAACCAGAGTGTGTTGCACAAGTCGGCGTGAGCGGAGTCCGAAGTCCGAAACTGCAACAACAATGCGCGGACAAAGCTCCTCAAGTGACTGCTCGACATCAAGTAGCGCATTCGGATCGTCCAACACGCGACGGGCGTTTTCGACGCCGTTGTAAACCGCAAGGTAGTCTTTCGCAGCATAGCCTTCTCTCGCACGGGTCACGTAACTCTGTGCCAGTTGTTGAATGGCGGCGAGCCACTTTTTGTTGACCTCGCTATCCGGGTAACGCTCCTCAAACAGGTTGATGATCGCCCGCATTGTGTCGCAATTCTCGTTTTGCATGAGGGTCGCGAGTTGCGTGTCGATTTGCGACGACCACAGTTGTCGGAGTTCCGCATGTGCCTTGTTTTCCGCATACAGCCGCTCGAATCGGGCGGTCATGTTTTGCGTATCGCCGGCTCGTAAATACTGCTTGGCTTCGGTCATGAGCATCGACTCGTAAGCCGCCTGCAAACCGGGAAAGTTCGGGACGTTGCGAAACAGGTAATCGAAATAACCATGCGCCGCGTCGAAGGCACCGCGTCGCAACTGCTGCTGCAATTCGGCGAACACCGCTTCGTGGTAGGTGACGATCGACGCAATGACCCGCCACTCGACTTCGTACTTGTCGTCCGGCTCGTCGGCGAAAGTGACCACCAGCGTTCCTTCTCGCGGCAACGGCGAAGGCGTCAGACCGTTACGGAACCCCAGCGGCAGCATTTTGAACGTCCCGCCGCCGAACTCCGCCCTGAGCGTCAACGTGTCAAACGGCGGTTGCTCGTACAGCGGCGTTACCTGCGCGGTCACCATCTCCGCCTGTCCGATGATCGCAAGGCTAATGATGCATAAGCATATTTGAACTTTTGTGAGCACTGGCATTGGTGTTTGATTTGAAGTCAATCCGGATCACGTAATTTTTCCAGTTCATTTCGGCACGGCCCGGAGTACGATTCGGTCGGAAAGAATTTTGATTTTTTTCGGAAAAACAAGAGCGTAACCTTGTAAGAGTTCCGTGGTGAGATTATCCGGGGCATTGAGAAATTTTTTCATGACCATGATGTGCTGCCTTTCCTATAAAAACTGAAGATGATGCAAGACGGTTCAGTACATAAAGGCTTTGTTGAGCATGTAATAGACTTCGTTAAGGCGAATGTCCTTTTTGAATGATTCGATGGTCGTTTCATTGTCGATGCGGAGCATTTCGATTCCGGCGATTTCGGCGTAGTCATCCATGTACTCCTGCGTCAGTGCGTAAGAAAACGACGTATGGTGCGTTCCCCCGGCCAGTATCCACGCATGAGCGGAGATTTTCAAGTCGGGTTGCGGAATCCAAAACGCACGCGCGACGGGAAGTTTCGGGAGTTCCGCTTCCGGTTTGACACAATCGACTTGATTGACGATCATGCGGAAACGGTTACCCACATCGACAACCGTTGCGGCAATGCCGGTTCCTTCGTGAGCGGTAAAAACAAGGCGTGCCGGGTCGGCCTTTCCGCCGATGCCCAACGGGTGAACTTCCAGACGCGGTTTTTCACCGGAAATCGACGGGCAGATTTCGAGCATGTGTGCCTGGAGTATGGCACCTTTGCCGCGTAAATGATAGACGTAATCCTCCAAGAACGAAGTCCCGTACGGAAGTCCTTGTGCCATGACCTTCATTGTCCGAACAAGAGCCGCCGTTCTCCAGTCGCCTTCCGCGCCAAAGCCGTAACCTTCGTTCATAAGCCGCTGGGAAGCCAATCCCGGCAACTGATTCAGGCCGTGTAAGGCGTCGAAACTTGTTGTGAACGCTTTGGCACCGGTTTGTTGCAGGAATTTTCGCAGGGCACTCTCAATGCGTGCCGCTTCACGCACCTGACCGTGTTTTGCCGTACCTTTTTTCACATCGTCGGCAAAAATATATTGCGATTCGTATTCTTCGACGAGCAAGTCGATTTCACTGTCAGTAACATCAGCAACGATTTTCGCAAGATCGCCGATCGAAAAATAATCGACGTGATAGCCGAACACGATTTCGGCCTCAACTTTATCACCGTCGGTCACGGCCACGTTGTTCATGTTGTCGCCGAAACGGACAATCCGCATACCCTGCGAGTCGGTCCATGCGGCGCACACCCGCATCCAGACGGCAATCCGTTGCTGAACGTCGGCGTCTTCCCAATGTCCGACGACGACTTTCCTCGGTTTTCGCATTCGGCTGACGATGTGTCCGTATTCGCGGTCGCCATGCGCACTCTGGTTCAGGTTCATGAAATCCATGTCGATCGTGTCCCAGGGAATTTCACGGTGGAACTGCGTGTGCAGGTGCAAGAGCGGCTTATGCAATGCCGAAAGACCGCGAATCCACATTTTTGCCGGTGAGAACGTGTGCATCCACGTCACAACCCCGACACATTGCGGCATGTTGTTGGCTTGACCAAGTTTGTCGGCAATTTCCGCTGAAGAACAGGCCGTACCCTTGTAAACAATGTTAAACGGCAAGACTCCGGAAGAATTGAGACTCCCGACAATCGCCGCCGACTGTGCGTCCACCTCTCGCAACGTTTCTTCACCGTAAAGGTGCATGGAACCGGTCACGAACCAAATTTCCAGTTGATCGAAATTCATAATAAACCAGGGGGTTTGATAAAATCCAATGGAAAATGCGATTCGTGACAGTGGTTTCACTTCACGAATCGCAAACGTATCTTGATACTAAACAAGTTTGGAAAGGTATTTGAAGCTCCTTTCCGCTTGTTCGATGGAGCCGCATTCCACGCTCATCACGATGGTTCTCGGAATCGTTTTCAGGATTTCAACGACCCGTGCCCAGTCGATCATTCCGTCGCCACAGGCGCAACCGACCGGGGTTCCCGTCACCTTGCCGCGTTCTTCATCAGATTGCTCCTTGGGAATGTCCTTCGCATGGAGATGGATGATCTTGTCTTTGACCCGTTCCATCCAGGAATAGGGGTCCTGGCCGCTCAGATAGCTGTTGCCGGTATCGAAGTTGACGCCCATCGCAGGCGAACCGGGAAGTTCGACGATGCGATCAAAATCATCGAGGTCCGTCGAATACAACTGGTGCGGTTCAAAACCGATCATGACGCCTCGGGGTTCGGCGACAAAACACGCTTCACGGAGCGTGTATCTCATCAAAACGAAGTCCTCGTCTTTGGTCGTCCACTTGGGTTTGAGACCGTCGTCGGTGTTGACAACCGGTGCGCCGATTTCGGCTGCAAAACGAATCGCCTGTTTCAGGTAATCGACGGCCACGTCCGGCTTGCAAAGGCACGAATGGCCGGAAAGCCCCGAAACCTTGATCCCATTCGCTTCGCAACAGTCTTTGATGCGAAACGGGTCATCAGACATGGAGACACTGTGAAAAAAGTCCCCTTCACTCAGGAGCTGGCGTCCCGTGTGAACCATCGGTTCAACGTATTCATAACCGATTTGAGCCGCCTTGGCGATGCCCCATTCGAAAGACTTGTCTTCGCGACGAACATATTCCATGTTGACGCCCAGACGAACGTTATTTGCTGAAGATGCCATAAATCTTTTACCTTTCTGAATTGTTGAAAAAGCTGAAGCAAAATTTTCTTATCACTCATTAAACCAAAATTTTAATGTTCAGGCAAGATGTCCGGTAAAAAAACACGTCATGCTAACCTGAACCTTGAATCCATTGCAACTCCCGCCGCATCATAGCGTCCACGGAGCGCGCATGGGGCGTGAGATCATTTTCTTTCCGGCGTCGGGGACATTGATGAACGCGAATTTGTGCGGGTCCCAGGAAATTTTGGAATTGGTCCTGACGGCTATGTCGCACAGGTGGCTGATGATGTCGCTCCGCACGGATTCCGGCATTGACGTGACGGCACGTTTTCCTTCCTTTATCGCGAGGATAAAGTCTTCCGCGTGGTTTCCGCTCCGGCTCGGTTGCAAAATCGACGTTGCCGATTCGTCAAACGAATCAAGAATATCCGGGTCGCTGGCAGTCAGACTGCCGCGGCGGATATCAATCCAGCGACCGTCTTCGCCGTAAAACTTGGTCATGTCCCCGCCGGTCTTGAACGACAGGGGCGTATCACCCAACATGATGTCCATTTCCCAGTTCATGACATTGTTGTAAAGGCCATCGGTCGGGATTAACGCCTTGCCTTCGACGGTGATCGGGCCGGAAAGATCGTCGTCGAATGCCCAAATCATGATGTCGAGCGGATGCGATCCCCAACCGGCCAGATAGCCGATCGAATAGTCGTAAATGAAAAAGTGCCCCGGATTGACACAACGATCGACGGTATAGGGAGCCGTGGGAGCCGGGCCAAGCCAAAGGTCGTAATCAAACGTTGGGGGAACAGGAGATTCCTGTGTGGTTCCGCCGGCAGAACCGTCCGGGGCGGTCACTTCGATGGATTTGATCTTGCCGATGGCTCCGCGACGAACCAGCTCACTGCCGCGATAGCAGTGCGGCATACTGCGCTGCATCGTTCCGTATTGGAAAACGAGATTTTTTTCCTTGAACAGTTTCGCAATGACCAAATCCTGCTCGATGGTTAAACCGAGCGGTTTTTCCACATAAGCGTGCATTCCCAATTTTCCGGCGTAAATGGCGGCGGGAACGTGCCAATGGTCCGGTGTGGCAATGACAACGGCATCGACCTTTTCCTTGTCGAAGAGTTCACGGAAATCCGTATATCCCTTCGCGTTGGCAACGGCGGCTGCGGCGTCGCGGCGATCCTGGTAAGGGTCGGCCACGGCGATCGATTGCGCTTCTTTACAAGCGAGTGTCAGCCCCAAGTCACCGCCTCCCATGCCGCCTACCCCGATATGGGCCACGGCGACTCGTTCGTTCGGGGCGGCCTTCGCTTGCGTTCCGAAAACAGTTCGCGGGACGATCATCGGCGAAGCCACCGATGCGATCGTCAGCCCTTTCAGTACCTCTCGGCGTGTCAGTTTTGTCATTTTGTTTGTCCTTTCGTGTCAATGCTATTTGGATAAAAGTATACCGCAGTATAACTTGTACTCCGTATCCATTGCAACCCCTGTCCCATTACAGCGTCCACGGAGCACGCATGGGTCGAGAGATCATTTTCTTTCCGGCATCGGGAACATCGATGAACGCGAATTTGTGCGGGTCCCAGGAAACCTTGGAATTGGTCCTGATGGCTATGTCGCACAAGTGACTGATAATATCGCTCCGAACGGCTTCCGTGAGTGACGTAACGGCACGTTTGCCTTCCTTGATCGCCAGAATGAAGTCTTCCTCATGATTGAGACTCCGACTCGGTTGCAGAATCGACTTTGCCGATTCGTCGAAGGACTTGAGGATGTCCGGATCGCTGGCAGTCAGACCGCCCCGACGTATATCAATCCACTGGCCGTCCTCACCATAATACTTGGTCATATCCCCGCCGTGCTTGTACGAAAGAGGCGTATCACCAAGCATAATGTTCATGTCCCATTCTATTACGTTGTTGTAAAGACCTTCGGACGGGATCAACCCCTTTCCTTCGACGGTGATCGGCCCGGAAAGATCGGCGTCGGACCCCCAAACCATAATGTCGAACGGATGCGCCCCCCAATCGGCTAAGTAACCAATCGAATAGTCGTGAATGTGAAAGTGTCCCGGGCTAACACACCGCTCTTTGGTGTAGAAAACCTTGGGAGCCGGGCCAAGCCAAATATCATAATCAAACGTAGGCGGGACGGGAGCTTCCTCTATGGGCCACAAAGCGTAACCGTCCACCGGTGCGGTCACTTCAATGCGCTTGACTTTGCCGATTGCTCCGCGACGGACCAATTCACAACCACGGTAACAATGCGGCATACTCCGCTGCTGCGTTCCATATTGAAAGACCAGATCATTTTCTTTGAACAACTTTAAAATCGCCAAATCCTGTTCAATGGTTAATCCAAGCGGTTTTTGTACGTAAGCGTGAATATTCCTTTTCCCGGCGTAAATGGCGGCGGGAACATGCCAATGGTTTGGCGTGGCAATGACGACGGCATCGACCTTTTCCTTATCGAGAAGTTCACGGAAATCCGTATAACCCTTCGCGTTGGCTACGGCGGCGGCGGCGTCACGGCGATCCTGGTAGGGATCAGCCACGGCGATGGATTGGGCCTCTTTGCAGGCGAGAATGGCACCCAAATCGCCCCCCCCCATATTGCCGACCCCGATATGGGCAACGGCAACCCGTTCATTCGGGGCGGCTTTCGCTTGCGTTCCGAAAACGGTTCTCGGGACGATCATCGGCGAGGCCACCGATGCGATCGCAAGACCTTTCAGTACCTCTCGGCGTGTCAGTTTTGTCATTTTTATCCTTTCGTGTCAATTTCATTAGGGTAAATTCAGTAAAAAACTCAAAGTTTTCCGGCATTCCGGGATTGCTCCCAAGCCTGATAAACTTCTTCAACATCTTGAGGCGTCCGTTCTCCATTCCAAACGGCAAGGCCATATCGAAACACAACAGCCTGATCTTCGGCAAGCTCCAACGGCTCACGGAAGATGTTGGCCGTCGCGGAAAGATAGGCATTGGTTCTCTGTTCTTCAGGATCGTTCAAAGCATAAACGACCATCGGCAACGGTTTGATCCATGGCACATACCAGGCCAAGCCAAAGGGATGTTCAAGGATGTCGATTTCCGATGTAATAGAATCTCGTGTTAGGTTCACAGTGTCCTTTACCGTCACACCACACCCCAAGTCATAGAGGGCAACCGTCACCGGCTGTCCGTGCAACTTGGCTGTGTATGCGACCCAACGGCAACGAACGTTTTTATGTAATTCAAAACCGTCAATCGACATCTCTTCGCAGCCGTCGCTGTAAAAAAATCTGCCGCCGAAATCCATGGATTCGTCAAACCGGAGTCCGAGACCGTTGTAGGAACTTCCGTGTAGAAAAATTTTGTCGTCCAGTTCGGCGGAATGCGGCGGTGGGACAACATCGGGAAGAATCCCGGCTTGTTCCCGATCTTTCGGGCGGGTAAAAGCGGAAACCCAAGTCAAAAGCACCGGATCAGATTCCGATTTCATCTGAGCGCGAATGAACCGCTGTTCTTCCAGGAGCAACGTTCCTCGCGGTGAAATCCAGTTCAAATCGAGCGATTCGTCAAGAAAAGTACCGTTCGGTCCGCATTCCATTCCGGTTCGTACCCCCTCTGTCGCAACCAGTTGCTGCTTTCCGGGATAACCGTCCGGGTGTTCTTCCCAAAAGTTGACGCCATTGATGCGAATCGCGAACATCAGACCGTGATGATGGTAATGATCCGGCGGCGCGTCCCTGAGGATATTATTCCCGTCGGGAGTGCCGAGGAAATCAATGTAAGGCTTCTGGCCGACGTCGCGAAAGCGATGATGGTAAAAACTTCGTCCGTCATAAGTGCGGACAATCCCATCAGGCATATCTTGTGCAAAGACTTGACCTCCCTGAACAATGAGGCACACACAAACAATCAAAAACAATAGGAACTGTCTCTTCATCACGAAACCCTCCGGTAATTATCGGTTTAACAAAATTGCGGCACCCGGGGTCGCTTGATCCATGTTCGGGGTGAGGTCCATATCGAAGCGTCCGACCGACCAGGAAATCAACTCGCCAAAGAACTGGGCGTATTCGTCATTTTCCCAAATCTCGTTTCGGTGTGCGAGCGAAGTGTAGGCAACCCGCCCTTTGCCGTGGAGCCTTGCCCAAGTCGCCGGATACGGAGGACGGTTATGACATTCGTTTCTCATCGTGGTCGTGTCCTGCGTCAGGATGACGTGAATGTCCTTGTTGAAGTTTTTCAGACAGTACCATTCGTCAAATTCCGTGAAAAATTCCCCTTTGTCTTTCAACCAGGGAATTTCAACCGGCTTGGAAATCAGCATTTTGGCGTCTTGCTGTTCCCCGTGAACGTAAAATTCTCCGCCGAGCATTTCGAGGAACGGATCAATGGTTTCCTGGTTTTCAAACGGCGGGTAATTGACGTCGCGCCACGAGTCGCTGGTCGCATGAAAACCGACAAACCCTTTCCCGTTTTTGACCGCTTCGAGCAGGCGAGCTTTCCCTTCCGCCGACATCGGGGGAGAACCATCAAGCGACACTTCCGCGTCGAGGTCTCCCGCCGTGTAAAAGGCAAAACCGTCGAATTGATCGAGGTCGCCGTCAAACACGGTGCCGTCTTTGGTGCAAACGAACTCCATGCCGTTTTTGGCTCCCCATTTTTTGAGCACTTTGTCCGAAACGGACTCCCCGTCGGCCAGGATAATCACCGGGTCGTGCTGGGCACTGACCGAACGGGTATAGTACAAAATTTTCGCCGATTTCACCGCACCGCTGTCTTGGGAAAACAATGGCGTCGCAGGAAAAACGAACGCCAGAACAGCCAAACAGGTCAAAATCAAAAAGTTATGTTGTCGCGTCATGGATTGCCTTTCTTGAAAACACGCTTGATACGATTATTACTCAGGTAAAAACGAAACATCATCGCCGGTCAGTTTGGGAAACCGCTTGAACGTTTCACGGGATTGTTCCGTCAGAGATGGATTACCACCGACCTCCAAAACCGCCAAATTCTGCAAAGGCACGAATTTTTCCACCATCGCGTCGGTGAGCTGACACTCCGTCATGATCAATGTTTCCAGTTGCTCCAGGGTACTCAGAGCCTCAATTTTTTCCACGGTCATCGGCGTATTGGAAAAATCAAGTTTTTTTAGATTATGAAACCGCTTCAATGCAAGGATTTCGTCCGGCGTTGCATAATTTTTTGTCATGCCAAGCGTCTGTAACGTGTCGAACAGAGGGGAATCCGGCGACAAGTTTTCCACAAAAGCACCACGCACGGGAACCGCCCGTAATGAGAGGGTTTTCAGTTTTTTGAAGCCCGACAATTTTTCCAGCACCCGGTCATTGACCGAATACATCCTGGCAAAGGCAAGGCCGGTCATGTTTTCCAACCATTGGGGATTGGCGAACAAATCGTCCCAAATCTCCGCCGTTACGGTTGCATCTTCCACGGTCAAACCGGTCAGATTCGGCAGTGTTGCAACCGTTCGGAGCACATCGGCATTGATGCTCGCGCCGCCGATTTTCAAATCCGTCAGAGCGGTCATCTTTGCCAGGCATCGGTAATCATCGGTGCCGAGTTGGTTGCAGCCTCGCAAGTCCAATGCGCGTAGCGTTGTAAGAGCGGCCACCGTCTCCAGCCCCTGACCGCCGATGGAAAGGTTCAGCAGCGAGAGATTGCGAAGCTCTTTCAGTTCGTGAAGCGATTCCAAACCCTGATCGCTCAATTTTGTCAAACGCCTGAGTGTTAATCGTTTCAGCTTGGGGAGTTTTTTGCACAAGCCGGCAAGCCGGGCATCGTCGGTGATCGTATCGACCAGGTACAATTCTTCCAAAGCAACCAGGTTTTCCAGCTTTTTGAGCGATTCTTCCGAGAGCGAACCACCGGAGACAGAGAGTTTTTTCAAGCCCTCCAGTTTCATGATTTCCGAAAACGCGGCGTCATCGACAGACGAACGGTTTACCACGACATTCACTTCGGTAATGCGTCCCGATTTGGTATCCCGAACGACTTGACCGCCGCATTGTTTGACGACATCCGCCACTTTCGCTACAAGTTGCTCGATTTGTTCGACCGATGGGGATGGTTGCAAGCTCTGCCCTGTTTGCTCTGCCATCGGAAGCTCAGGCGACGAACGCTGACAAGAACAAACAACAGTCAATAAGAGTATAAAACCCCCGAAAAAGCGGGGGATGTGGGAAATCATAAAGATATTTTCCTTTACTATCCTGTCAAACGCCAATAAGCGGACGCTTTTTCTGTGTGACCGGGAATCTCTCATTTGGGCCGGTCAACCACAATATTATACACTTTTGTTTTCCCATCGACAACAACCGTCTGCGGCTCCATCGGGGCGATCAACGGTCGCATGGTTGTCGAGGAAATCCCCATAGGCCCCGGAGGGCCCGATACGGCTTCCACGGCATAATCAACCGAAACGCGATACGTTCCTTTGGGGAGACCGTCTTTTTGCGTATCGGTTCCCAAAATGTATGTGCCGTCCGGTTTCAGATAGCCGCGAGCGAGAATGGTATCGGATTGAAACGACACCTGTCCAACCGTCAAGGGCGACTGATCGTCGGAAAATGTCACCTTGCCACGCATTGCCACTTTATCACCGCAACCCGCCACAATGAGAATCAATGCCGTCATAAGCAGCGATACCAACATTCTTGTCATCATAACCATCTCCCGGTTCGTGGTACAAAATCAATATACGAAATATCCAAAACGCCCCATTACGGAATCGAAACACTGTTTCCATCGGCACAAGTCCCCAAACAGCCGAGGATATGCGTTGGCGTTGAATTGGCAAGAGATTGAACTGAACCATCTCCCAGCACGAAATTGCATATCCCGGTATGCGGACTTCCAAAATAGGAATAGGACCACCCACCTGCTCCATACGGATAGGGCCAAGTGGGATCGGAGCTTCGCTGGATCGGATACGCTGTCGTATGCCCAAGTAGTGCGCCAATCGCCGCCTCCCTGAGCGTTCTAAACCCTGAATTCTGCCAGGGATGAGAAAGAGTCAGTCCGGCCACAGACGCCACGGAAGTATGTTGATTTCCGACATAACTACAATCGACCGGGAATTTGCCACTATACGGGAACGTCGAATAATTGTTCGCATTAATATCATTATAACTTGCACACTGTCCCAAGTCGGCCGCATTGATGTGTTTCTCTCCGAGCATCAGTTGGTTGGACGTTCCATCGGCAAGTCGTGAGAAGGTATCCCGGGGCGACCAACTCGCGTAAGACGCGGCAACATTCGGATCGCCTGAGATGTTGGCAAGGCGGAAAGGTCCGCGATGCTGTGCCGTTCGGTTCGGCCAATCGTGCATCCAGTTATAAGCCTGTGCCGCCAGTGCGCCTTCTTCAGAAGGAGAAAGATAGACCGACATGACATACACATAATCTGAAATCGGCCCCGCGTTTCCTGTTTCACCCCATGCCGGAACGGGATCGGTCGTCAAATTGGGTGTGTCATCCGACATGGCACCGCCGGCTCGACGGGTCGGACAAACATAAGTGCTGACGGAAGCAAAGGACTGCTTGCCGCCCGGCATCGTCGCAGGCAAATCGACATTCCACCATTGCTGGCCAAACACTCTGTCAAAACCATAACCTGACATGTGATCCCAAAGGGCCGTCTGCTCAATGTAAGGATACAAAAACGTAAGTAGAGACGCTCTCATATATCCGTTGACCTGCGAGTCGGTCCCTCCGAGCGTAGCCGGCGGAAGTCCCCTTTGCGCATCGTGAAAATTGTGAATACCCAAGCCGATCTGCTTGAGATGGTTTTGACATTGCATGCGACGTGCAGCCTCACGAGCCGCCTGAACCGCCGGCAACAAGAGTGCGATTAAAATACCAATAATCGCAATCACAACCAATAATTCGACGAGGGTAAAGGCGCGTAAGTTGCTACCCCCCCCCATTTTAACTTGCTCAACTCGTTTCATAATTCACCTCTTTATTAGCAACGAAATTCAAGACAAACATAACTTAATAAATTATCTATTAAGTTAAAAAACCAATACCTATAATAATTCTACAATATTAATATCAAGGATTGCGTTCAATATTCTGTTGTCACAGGATTTTATACAGAATATTTGATATTGGCGAAGCTGTGGAGACCCATTGATTCCCCTGATTGTTTATACACAAGATTGTTGGTAAAATAAAAATGACGATGAGTGAAAGGATAAAAACATCAACGGCAGGATTCACGGTCAATATCAAATTTGGGAGTAAACAAATTATGGCAAAGACCAAAATTCCGACATACCGATACTCAACCGGTGTTTATCAGGCGGATACTTGCCAGCCGGTTCGTGAAGCCGTTGCCAAAGGGAGTCTTTCTCTGGTCAATTTGGCTCATGGACATTATCCCGGCGAGCTGCTTCCCGAAAATGTTCTTCCCGGTCTTTTGACCGTAGGACATTGGGACGCCAAACAGTCGCAGGATTGGGGACTTGACTGGCACAGGAATGAGGGGCTTGAATTGACTTTCCTGCGAAGCGGATCGATCGACTTTATGACGCAAAACGTCTCAAAAAAGCTGGTTCCCAACGATATGACGTTTTGCACACCCTGGCAGTTGCATCGCCTCGGGAATCCCTGCATCGACCCCGGGATACTCCAGTGCGTTCAAATCGACCTGAATATTCGCAACGAAGTTCACAAATGGTCGTGGCCGCAGTGGATTATTCTGACCGAAGACGACCGTCACGAACTCGCACAGTTGCTTTTGTACAACCAAATGCCGGTTTGTCCGGCCGATACAAAAATGCTCCAATGTTGGGGACAGCTCTACCGGGCTGTGCAAGATAATAGCAAACTCAGCCACATTTCGAATATTACCATCCATCTCAATGAAATCCTGTTGCTTTTGCTTGCGCATCTTCGTAAAACCAAAGGTTCCACGGAACACACACTCCAGCCGATACCCTCGCCTTCATACCGCGTGGTGCAAAACTTTTTGGAGGAACTGAAAAATGTCCCATCCCAGTTGGAGTTTCCCTGGTCGGTCAGGCAAATGGCGAAAATGTGCAACGTGAGCGAGTCGGTTTTTACGAAATGCTGCCACCAACTGACGAACCTGACTCCCGTCAACTACCTGAATCAGTGCCGCGTCAACCATGCGATCGGCATCATGCAAACGCAACCGGAAAAATCAATCACGGTCATCGCGTTCGATTGCGGTTTCTCGACGAGCCAATACTTTGCAACCGTGTTTAAAAAAATCACCGGTGTTTCACCCAAGGAATTCATGCGTGAGCGGAATACAAAGTAACCGTTTGCGTGCTAACGGGTGAAACCGTCAACGGTTTTATTGAAGATCGCAAAAATATTTTCGACACTCGCATCCATTTGCAGGTAATGTGAGGACGAAATGATGTAACCGCGATGCTCGAACGCATTTTCGTAACGAAGGACCGCCTCTCGCACTTCTTCCGGCGTTCCCGAACCGAGAACCCCTTGAACGTCAATCCCCCCGTGAAAACATATACGACCGCCAAAGTGTTTCTGGAGGTTTTCCGGCTGCATATCCGGCGTACAGGGCTGAATCGGGTCGAGAACATCCACGCCGACTTCGATAAAATCCTCGATGAAAGGAAAAACCATCCCGCAACTGTGATAAAAGAAAAACGCTCCCAATTCGTGTATGGCATCCGCCAGACGCTTCATATAGGGTTTGACAAATTCGCGATACGCCTTCATTGAGATCAGCGGCGCCACTTGCGTCCCGAGATCGGTGTAGGTCAGGAACATGTCGATCTGTTTGTTGCTTGCCGCAAAAGCACGCCGAAAATCTTCGATGTAAAACTCCGTGAAATAATTCGCGAGAAAATGGCAATTCTCCGGATGCAACACCAAATCCATCAGGAATTCCTGCAGACCGCGAACATTGCTCGGTCGTTGCCAGAAATCGGCAAGGGCATAAGTGATTCCACGATTCGCGTGTTGTCGGCAGAACGCCCCAATGTGACTGTAATCCAAATCATCGACCGTCGGCCAGTTGAAATTCTTGATTTCATCGAACGACTTGGCTTCCTTCAAGGCACCGTCAATCATTTCCCGAACAGGCCCGTATTCGGAATCCTTGAAGACATGTCGCTCTCCCCAGCAATTCTGATAAACGCCGTTGTTTTCGCGGATCGGCGGATAAACGGCATCAACGTACCTGATGTCGGCATCAAGGTAATCCAGCAATCGGTCGTAATCACGCATCCCGATGCGTCGATAGATTTTTTCCAGGGTTTCCGGTTCCGAGCGGAAATGCGTCGGTGTTCGGTCCGTCGGCTGTCGCCGGATGGTTGCTCGCAAACGTTCTTTGCTGTTCATGGATGGGCTGTTCATTGATAGGGCTCCCGTGTTGTGTGGTTTATCGCCGTGTCGTTTATCGCCGTGTCGTGTGTTTATCGCCGTGTCGTGGTTTATCGCGCAATTGCAGTGTTTTAAGACAATAGGAATTATAGCGATGATTACGATCAAAGTCAAGCCGATTGTGCAAGAGAACGGCACCGTGAAAACCGGAGTGAGAATAAAGGGTTTATTCCGGTCGGTCATGGTTTCAGTCGTAGTAATTTGTCGCGTTGTTTGACATCTGTCAATTGCCCGACCGTGCGGCAACAAAAAGTGTCCTGTGAGAGCGATTTCCGTTGATTTCATTCCGGCGGACTCCGATATTACTTAGGCTTGACCTTGTCTCGATGCGGTTTGTCGGACAGGAGCAGGAAAACTTATCCGTGTGGTGTTCCGATTCCAAAAACTTTTCAACGGAGTGTCGGGAACGACCACGGTGTGTCGCCTGGCTTTAGGGCACTGGGGAATAAAAAAAGGTCGCCCGCCTCGCAACTTACAGTTTCAAAATTCTCATCATAAGGAGTCTGTTATGAAAAGAACTTTCGTTCAGCGATCGGGGTTTGCGCTGCAATCCCACCATTCGGGGCGGCTTTCCCAGATCGCAAAAAAACTTGTCCGATCATTGATGATCGGAGCGTTCCTCTGCGGCGTCGCCTGGCATGGAACGCAGGAAAATGTGTTCACGCAACAAACATTTGCGGCCGGCCCGCCGCGAAACTACACGCACAACCAGATAGCTGTCTCCGATTATTTCGGGCCGAAGGGGTGGGATAATCCGCAATTCACTGCACGCGATTACGACCAATTCAGCGGTTCGGTTTATGGGACACTTGCCAACAGCAGCATTATGAACACGAGCACCACGCTCGGCACGCTCAACACTTACCTGCGCGGCGGTGAGTTTGGCGGTTTATGCGGCGGCGGATGTTATGGCGGTGGTTGTTATGGCGGCGGCATGATGGGGGCCTGCGATCCCTGCGGTAATATGGGTGCTTGTGATCCCTGCGGCATGACGGCTTGTGATCCGTGCGGTGTGGTTGTGTATGGCGGCAACGGCTGCGGCTGCGGCGGTTACGATCCCAACTGCGGTTGTGCCGTCGGTTGCGGGTATGACGGCGGTTGCGGGTATGACGGCGGTTGCGGCGTGGGTTGCGGCTCGGTCTTAGGGACTCGCAAAAATTGTCGCAATCTTTGGGGACTTGCCTACGGAACGGGCGGCTCCACGCGATACGACGGCAATGCTGCCGGCTATCGTCAAGGCTTCATGGGGACAATCGTGGGGCTTGACCGGCTCTATGGCCACTCGACGCGAGCGGGCGTGTATGTCTCCTTCGGCGAAGGACGCATCAAGACCAATTTTGATGAAAACAGCGACTCGAGCGAATTGATGGCCGGTCTTTATCTCCGCAGAGACTTGTGCGTCGGTTACATGATTCTCAACGGCGGTCTCGGCTACAATTCCTACACCACCAAACGCGAGATCGGCGCCGACAGAAATTATACCGCCAAGAGTTCCCACTCGGCACTCGTCGGCTCTATGTACGGGGAACGCGGCTTGGAATTCCAAGGGGAATATGTCAAGTGGCAACCTTTCATGGGCTTGCAGTACATCGGCAACCAGCAGAAACGCTTCACCGAGCATGGTGCCGTAAATCCCGGCGTATCGAATGACAACCTTGCGGGCAAGCATCTCACCGCCAGCAGCTTGCGATCCCTGTTTGGCACCCGGCTGAGCACCGATCTTGCCCGGACGCATTGCGGTTCGCTCGCTCTGTTTGGTCAGGCGATCTGGATGCATGAGTTCCTGAATGAAACCTACCATAGTTTCGACGGTCACTTTGTAGCGGACGCTTCCGGCTCAACGTTCAGCACACGCGGCAACAACGCCGGACGCGACTGGGCGGTTCTCGGCGGCGGCTTGAACTACGACACCCGGCAGTGGCGCTTGTTCGCAGGCTACGACATCACGTTGAATAAATACCAGGTGCTGCACACCGGCAACGTCGGTGCATCTTACGGCTGGTAAACGAAACCCCTTTTTCCCTGTTCCCAGGTGAAACCCCGTTACCGTCATTCTCTTCGGTGCGGGGATTTTTATGCGCAAAAGTGAGTGGCGAGTTGCGAATGCACTCTGCTCCCTGTCCCCTATCCCCTATCCTCTATCCCGTACTTACTGATTATTCCCATCGTAGCGATTCAATGCGATGTTTGTCTTCTGCTGTTTGTACAACCCCCCTCGCAACAAAAGGGCGCGAATTGGGCTGAAAACCCGTATTTTCCGTCCGGCGACTTACGATATAAGCATTACCTGAGTTTCTCTTGTTGCGGTCGTAATACTCAGGCCGCACGGAGACGGGGAAAACTTATCATCCGGAATTTCCTTCTCCGAGAACTTTTCGGCGGACAGACGGGAAAGCCCGGGCAGTGAGGTCTTGTTAAGGGCACTTGGGAACGGAATCAGTCGCCCGCCTCGCTTTTCATGATTTTCAAAATTCTCATCAAAAGGAGTCTTACCATGAGAAGAACACTTGTTCAGCGTTCGGGGTGCGCGCACGCCAAATCCAAAGAATGGCAAAAACATCTCACAAGTCTTATCCTGTTTGTTGCGGCTCTCTTCGCTGTTGCGTGGGGAGGAACGGTTATGGCACAACCAACTACATCTTGGACAGTTGACCGTGATTACAACTCGGCAGATTTATTAGTACGAACTACTCACAACATGATAAATGATAGTACTACTCTCGCTAATAGCGGTGATGTCATTGCCGGTCTCAATTTGACTAACAATGACATGATAAGAAACGGCGGCGATATCCTGGTTGGTAATAACTATGGTAACCTTTCTATCCCTCCTTACCCACAAGCTCCCTATAACCTCACCAACACAGGCCATATCCATGTGGCGGCGGGAAAAACCGTAACCCTTTTTGACGGAGCGGTCAACAACACCGGAACGTTTTCCGGTTTCGGCACAATCAACTTGAATAACCCGGACTATGCTTTCAACAACACTGCCGGCGGCCGTATCGCACCGGGGTTTACTATCGGTATCACAGATTGGAATGCTACTGATGAAATTGGAACATTGACCATCAATGGCGACTTGAATAATAACGGCGGCGACTTCGTTATTAAAATCAACGATATTAATGACCTGGACCAAGTCGTAGTGAACGGTCATGCCACGATCGACGGCGGAACGGTCTATGCCAGACCCATGGGAGGCAGTTATGTGATCGGCCAAGAATACGATTTTCTGACCGCAGAGGAATTGACGGTAAACACAGAGCTTGAAGTTGACAATACGTGGAAACCTCGCTACACTTTCAGTAGTGGTTACGATGAAGGCCCTAACGGACGCTACTATCTCACATTACAGAACACCGGTTCTTACGGCACAATTTGCGGCCATACGTTTAATCAGCGAGCGGTCGGTCGTTACATTGACAATCTCAGTGTGGTCGCCGGGAGTGATCTTGATCAGGTACTTGACGAACTTTTTGAATTGTACTGCACCGATGATGCCAGATACGCTCTTGACCAAATGGGCGGTGCGATTTACGGGACGCTTGCCAACAGCAGCATCACGAACACAAACAGGACGAACAGTACGCTGCATGACATTCTCCGCCGCAATGCCTTAGGGTCTTCATGCGGAACGAGCGCTGCAGACGCCTGTGCTCCGGCCTGTAATACGGCTTCCGGTCAAAGCGGGCCGTTCTGTCGCAATGCCTGGGGCGTCGTTTACGGAACCGGAGGTCACACGCGATACGACGGCAGTGCCTACGGTTACGATCAGTCGTTCGTCGGCGGAATGGTCGGGCTGGACAAACTCTACGGATGTTCCACCCGGGCGGGCATTTATACCTCCTACGGCGAAGGCCGGATTTCGAGCAATCTCCTGGAGAGAAGCAAGTCGAAGGAACTGCTCGTCGGTCTTTATCTCCGCAAAGAAATGTACATCGGTTACATGCTCCTCAGCGGCGGTCTCGGTTACAACCAGTATGACACGGAACGAACGATTTCCTTTATGGATCGCAGAGCTGCGAGCAGGCACAACGCCTTTGTCGGCACGGTTTACGGCGAACGCGGATTGGAAATTCAGGGTGCGTTGGCCAAGTGGCAACCTTTTGTCGGCTTGCAGTACATCGGCAACCAGCAGCGGGGTTTCACCGAAACCGGTGCGGGCAGTTTGAATCTTTCCGGCGCCATCACGACGGGAA
>Ga0082212_10002646_pt1 | contig 25892 bp, 20 predicted proteins | sample TergutNt197P3_FD_71548 | JGI IMG/M metagenome (GOLD analysis project Ga0082212, IMG submission 71548) | Neocapritermes taracua P3 segment gut microbial communities from Petit-Saut dam, French Guiana - Nt197 P3 | ecosystem: Host-associated > Arthropoda: Insects > Digestive system > Gut ...
ACCTCCGTACTCGACATCGTAGCGGCCAATTCGAGCAGTATTGGGAAAATTTCGCCGCCGCTTAAAACGAATAACTTTTACGGCGCGCGCCCAAGGCAAAGGGATTCATTGACTTTTTCAGCGGGCGCGGTTATTGTAATTAGTTGATTTCAGGTATCTTCAATCCCGATTTTACCGACGAATACGACAGAAAGACAAAATAATGATCACGATTACTCCAGTTGCGGTTTCCAAGGTTAAGGAGATTATATCCGAACGTGACGCAACGCTGTGGCTGCGCATTGCCGCGGTTGCCGGCGGATGTTCGGGATTTCAGTATCAGATGACCCTGGACAAACAGCAGGGAGAGGACGACGAATCACTTGATTTTGAAGGACTGAAGGTTTTGGTGGATAACCAGTCCATGCTTTTTCTGGACGGCACTACAATAGATTTCGTCGAAGCAAGAGATGGTTCCGGCTTTACTTTCGATAATCCCAACGCGCAGTCCGACTGCTCAAGCTGCGGCGGCGGGTGTTCCGCGACATAGGAAGCGCTGATTGAGACCAGGTAAACAACCGGACAAACTGAAGCTGTCAGGCATAAAAATTTTCCCGCGCATAGGTGTCACGCCGGAAGAACGCGCCGCGCCTCAGGAATGCCAGGCGGATGTCGTGATTAGCGGAGATTGGTCCGCGGCCGCAGCCACTGACGATTTTACGCGCGCCATCGACTATTGCCTGATTATTGAAAACGTGCGGGCGATCGCCGCCGGGCGGGAATACGCGTTGCTGGAAACGCTTGCCCGCGTCATTGCTCAAAGCGTGTCGGCTGATTTCTCCGTCGAAAATGTAACCGTCCGTGTCCGTAAACGCCCCGCCGTTTTGCGCGATCTGCTGGATTTCGTGGAAATTGAAGCGGAAGAATCGTCGGCCGGGCGCGGATAGAATCTATGATTTCTCTCAAATCCAAACGCGAAATAGAATTGATGCGCGACGCGGGGCGGATTGTCGCGGAAGTTCTCGCGGAGCTTCGTCTCCACTGCCGTGCCGGCGTAACCACGCGGGAACTTGACCGTATAGCCGAGGCAAAAGCGGCTAAATCGGGCGCAAAGCCTCTTTTTAAGGGATACAAAGGATTTCCCGGCGCACTCTGCACCTCCGTCAATCAGCAGGTTGTTCACGGCATCCCCGGAAGTTATGAACTTAAAGAAGGCGACATTATATCCATGGATTTCGGCGCTCTTTACAAGGGGTATTGCGGCGACGGAGCGATAACGGTGCCGATCGGATCCATTTCCCTTCCAGTGGCAAAGCTGCTGAAAATCACGGAGGAATGTCTCTACATAGGCATTGAACAAATGGTCGCAGGCAATCATCTTTCGGAAATTTCACGGGCGATCCAACTTCACGGTGAATCTCACGGTTTTTCGATGGTACGCGATCTGGGCGGCCACGGCATCGGCCGCAAGATGCACGAAGACCCGATGGTTTTAAACTATGTAACCAACGGTCGGGGCGTCAAGCTTAAACCGGGACTGGTTCTGGCCGTTGAACCCATGGTCAACGCCGGCACTGAGGAAACCATTATATTGTCAGACGGCTGGACAGTCGTCACGCGCGACCGGAAACCGTCGGCACATTTTGAACACACAGTCGCCGTTACGGAAAACGGCCCCGATATCCTTACAAAACTTGTGCGGTAGAATCTGTAGGGGCGCGATTTATCGCGCCCTAAATGAGCATTTGTCGAGGAAGCGTAACGCAGAGTTCGGGGTTTGCGGAGGTCGCCCCAACTACGCTACATTTTCCGTGCGGCTTATAAGATCGTCCTGGCAATCCCGCGTGAGTTCGACGAAGTAAGCCGAGTAGCCCGCAATGCGGACAACCAGATTGCGATAAGAATTCGGATCCTTTTGCGCGGCGCGCATAGTTTCCGACCCCACGATGTTGTACTGTATCTCCATGCCGCCGCTATCCATATATGTCCTGGTCAGATCGCGAAGTTTATTGATTCCGTCCTCGCGGCTAAGTGCGGATGGGTGGAAGCGGAGGTTCAGCGCCAGGCCGTCCATAAATTTGCTATGGTCGTAACAATGCGCCGATGTGACCACGGCCGTGGGGCCGTGGCGGTCGCGGCTCTGCGCGGGAGAAGCGGCATCGGCCAGCGGCTCGCCGGTTTTTCGTCCATCCGGCGTCGCCCAGGTATGATGCCCCTGGTTCACGTGATCGGCGGCGCTATACAGACCCGCCTTAAATACGCGCGTTCTCGTACTGTAACACTCGCTGCATATCTCGTAATAAGTGTCGCATATCCACTTCATCTGCTCGTCCGCGTAAGGATCGGCGTTGCCATAGTGCGGAACTTCATTCAGTATCCGCTGCCGCAGCGGTTCGTAACCATCCCAGTTCGCCATTACGGCGTCGTAAAGCTCGCGCGCCGTACATAGTTTCTTGTCGAATATCATATAGCGTATCGTAGTAAGAGAGTCCGCGATGGTCGCAAGCCCGCTTGCCGTGCCGCCGTATGAGTTGTACTTGCAGCCTCCCCAGGTGCAGTCTTTGCCCGTTTCCATGCAGCCTTCCATCGAAATCGACAGCCCTGGAAGCGGGCAGTGGTACATCGTCAGATACTCGGTGTAATGGTTGACGCTCACCTGTGCGCGTGTCAGATAACGCGCCAGCGACTTAACCGCCGCCTTCACCTCGTCAATCGATTGCATGTCGTACAGATAACCCGTCTTTATGGAGCACTGTTCGCCGTTGAACGGATTGATGCCGTTGTTTATAGCCATGCCCATTATCACGCCGTAGTGAATACAGGCGTGCGGCGGTGAAATGCCGTTCGAGGCGGGGTAGTCGTTTCCGGATCCGGTAATTTCCTGGCAGCCGATTATGGCATAGTCGCGGGCGTCGCGCAGTTCAAACCCAAGTTCACGCATCATGCCTGGAATGATGACGCCGTCGTTCTGAAACAAGGGCAGACCGCCGACAAGCCGCGTGGTTTCTATGGCGCGCCGCCACAGTTCCGCGGGCGTGTTTCCGTGAACGCGCAGCGAGATGGTTGGGTCGTGCAAACTCAGCCGTCCCATAGTCGCCAATACCATATATGTTACCGGGTTGCTCGCGTCTTCTCCCGTATCAGGATCGACCCCGCCGATTGTGGTGTGCAGGTATGTATTGCCGATGCCGATGATCTCGGCAATCACGGGATGCATTGCGCCGTAAAACTGGTTCGACTTCAGGAAGAATGCGTCGACGATTTCCTGCGCTTCGTCCATTGTAAGGCGGCCGGCGTCGAGGTCGGCCTTCAGGAACGGCCACGTGTATTGATCGAAGCGTCCCCATGAACCCACAGGTATCCTGTCCAGCGACAGGAAGAGCTGGTAGAGCATGGCAGACTGGCAGGCTTCCCAGAAAGTACGGGCCGGATTTTCCGATATCCACATAAGACCATCGGCCATGCGCATGAGTTCTGCCTTGCGGCCCTGGGCGCTGCCGTCGCACTGTTCCGCTTTTTCGGAACAAAGCTGGCTGTAGCGCCTGGCCAGCGTCGATGCCGCGTCGCACATGATAGTCGCCGCCGTATAAAACATGCAACGGTTCATGTCCTCGCCCATGAGATCGTTGCGATGCGCTTCGAGCCAGTCCTCGGCCTCTTTGCGTATTGCGGCGTAGCCGACATTTATGATTTTCGCGAACCCCGGCGTAAGGTGTCCCGCGCTCATCTGCATGAGCGGCATTCCCGGCATATTGGTGCATACGTGCAGGCGGCAGAGTTCGTCGTATCCGTCGGGCTGCCACGCGTCGGCCGTAGACGTGATTGTTCGCGTCTTCCAGTAATCGCGAATGGAGCGCAGGGATTCCACATCGTCAGGATGGATGGTCAGCCTCAGTTTCTCAGTATCAGGATTGTGATATAGCCCGTCTTCCCGGAGCGTCCAGATTCCTTTTTCGACCATTTCAGGAATCCAATCCTCGCCGGCCCATTCGGGATGAACGGGGGATCCGAGAAAGTTCTTTGCCTTATTGGCGACGATAATATCAAAGTCCTCAACACGCAATGTCATTTGCTCGCAGACATCGTAAGTTGCCCGCGCCCTGCGGATGATGGGCACGACGGTTTCGTTTCGCTTGCGCGATTCGGTAATAATGAGCGCACGCTCCGCGTCCGTCTGAATTACACGGTCGCGGATGAGTTGATGAGTCAGGTTTATACGATCGGTCGCTGATCCAAAGTTATACATATCAATGCCTTTCTGTGAATATAGTCAGACATGGGTCCGCTGGCGTATAATAAATTAAATGGCGCGATTTATCGCGCCCCTACGAATTCTCCAGGCTGACCTTTCCTCTGAATACACGATAAATCGCCGCGGTATAAATCAGGACTATAGGTACGCCGATGGCGGCGATAATCGTCATAACGCCCAATGTCTTTGACGACGACGCGGAGTTGACGATATTCAGATTGTATTCCGGAGAAATATTCGAAATTACAATATTCGGATACAGCGCGAAGCTGAACAGGAATACCAGAACCGCGATTATCAGCGACGAAAAAAGAAACGCGAAAAAGGGACGGTTTTTTGAAACCGCGGGAAGGATGCCGGCAAACGCGAGAATTATCAGAACGCAGAGCGCCCACGGCCAGCCGGCCGCTTGCGGAATACTGATCCAGGCGTAAACGGATACCAGAACATAAAAGACGGCGGCGCCAATGAGGCTTTTCCTGAGCCAGCCGCGCACGCGAAGCTGCAATTCGCCTTCAGTTTTCAAATTCAGGTAGAGCGCGCCGTGCATAGCCGCGAATGTGACGGTGAAAAGTCCCAGAAGAACCGGAAACGGGCGCAGAAGATCAAAGAATGTTCCCGTATAATTTCCCTCGGCGTTTATAGGAATGCCTATCAGGATATTGCCGGCCGCGACACCGAAAAGGAGAGTAACCAGCAGACTTCCCAGGAAAAACGCGGCGTCCCAGAAACTTCGCCACGCGGGCGCCTGGCGTTTGCTCCGAAATTCAAGCGATACCGCCCGCAAAATCAGGGTCAGCAGTACGAGCATCAGCGCGATATAGAATCCGGAAAAAACCGAGGCGTAAGCGGATGGAAACGCGGCGAACATGGCGCCGCCGAACGTTATCAGCCAGACTTCATTGCCGTCCCAGAAAGGGCCTATGGAGTTGATTACTACCCTGCGCTCGGCGTCGCCGCGGGCTGTCAGATGAAGAATCCCCGCGCCAAGATCGAAGCCGTCCAGAATGGAATATCCGGCAAGAAGAACACCCAGTAGAATAAACCACAATACGTTCAAATCCATAACGCTCCTTTTAGTGAGGAGTTAGGAATTATGGAAGCGCGCGTTTGCGCGCATTTAAATTAATCAAACGCGGGCAAAGCCCACTTCCCAAACAACTCCTCACTCCTAACTAACTACATTTCCGGCCCTTTCCTGATTTTGTCGCTCAAAAGAAATATCCAGACGGCAAACAACAGGACGTAAATCAATCCGAACATCGCCAGCGATCCTCCCACCTGAGCCGTGGTCAGGGTGGGTGAAACAGCGTCGCTTGTGCGTAAAAGATTGTAGACAATCCAGGGCTGGCGGCCCACTTCAGCCGCGATCCAGCCGGTTTGGTTGGCGATAAAAGGGAGAGGCACGGAGAAAACAAAAATCCACAGCAGCCATCGCGTCTGAAACAGTGTCTTTCGCCACAGCAGCCACAGCGCGAAAAACGTCAGCGCGACGAAATAACAGCCCAGCCAGACCATGAAATGAAATCCGAAAAACGGCAGCGTCACCGGAGGAACATCCGGCTCGAATTTATCCAGACCGTCGACGGGTTTGTTGAAATCACGATGCGTCAGAAAGCTGAGTGCTTTGGGAACCTTTATGGCAAAACGAACCTTTTTGGCTTCGCTGTCCGGTATGCCGAATATATGGAACGGCGTTCCGCCCTCTTCCGTTATATATACGCCTTCCATCGCGGCCAGTTTTGCGGGCTGATATTTCGCCACAATCCTGGCGTGCGAATCGCCCGAAACGCCCACGGCGACCGAAGCGACCGCGGCGACGATAAGCGCCGTAACAAAAGACCTGCGGGCAAAATCAACATGGCGGTCCTTGAGCAGATAATATGCCGAAACGCTCAGAATGAAAAATGCCCCGAGGATTAAAGCGCCCAGAAGGACATGTACGAGCCGGTCCATCGCCGACGGGTTGAAAACCACGCTCCAGAAATCCGTAAGCTCGGCTCGTTGGACGATGCCGCCCGGAGTTTCAAAATCGCGTATAACAAAACCGGCCGGCGTCTGCTGCCATGAAATGGCGACGATAATCCAAAGCGCCGAAATGACCGACCCGATAAACACCATCAGGGTGGCGAAAAAATGAACCTTCGGGGAAACCTTGTCCCAGCCGAAAACCAGCAGAGCCAGGAAACTCGATTCAAGGAAGAACGCGAAGATAGCTTCAGACGCCAGAATGGACCCGAAAACATCGCCGACGTATCTTGAATAAACCGCCCAGTTGGTTCCGAACTGAAACTCCAGGACAATGCCGGAAACCACGCCAAGAACAAAATTCAGGGCGAATATTTTCGTCCAGAATTTAGCCGCCCTGTCGTATTGGATGTCTCCTGTTTTGAGGCCGCGCGCTTCCAGAAAAACCAGAAACGCGCCCATTCCGATTGTAAGCGGCGGGAAGATATAGTGGAACATCACCGTAACGGCGAACTGTATACGCGACAAAAGAACGGCATCCATATCGCTTGCTCCAATTCAGTATTCAGCGGAATCAATCAACAAAGCTAATTATCTCCATTAGCCGCTTTAAGGCAAGCAGTCTTTTCAAAGCCGCGGGAACCTCTATGAAAAACCCGGGGTAAATGCTATTTTATCGGAATGCCGTTTCAAACGGCATCGGATTTTTGAAGTGCCGATTACGTAATTGTGCGATTATGCTTGTTACACGGACGGTTTCCGATAACAATGCAACGATCGCAAATTTGGAGGAAAAATGGAAAGAAGAACTTTTTTGAATATCGGCGCGGTGGGGCTTGGTTCGCTGACTGTCGCCGCGCCTCTGCGGGCGCAATTTATTTCAATGCCTGATCGTTCCAAAGAAAAATGGGCGATTCTGTTCGCGACCTGGTATGGAACGGCTCGCGACGCCGCCGTCTGGATATCCGAAGGCATGGGCTGTGTCGCGGACGTATTCGACGTCCGCAAACCGCCGGCCGATATCGCAGCTTACGATCATATTGTGATTGGAAGCGCTATTCAGGGCTTTAACATACATCCGGATCTGAGAAAGTATCTTGAGGCGAACTCAGCCAAAATCAAGGGAAAAGTCCGCGGGCTTTTCGCGGTGTGCGGCAATCTGCGCAACATGCCCGGACAACCGCAAGTAAAGCAGTATATCGACGACAATTTGGCCAAACTGGCAGACGCCGGCCCGAATGTTCCACGCAACGTATTCGGCGGGCGCATCACCAAATCGGTCTGGGACGAAAAGGTCTATATCGACAATATGGCGTCGTACAAGTCAATGGGCGTTGCCGAAGGCGATTTTGACAACCTCAAACGGGAAGACTGCCTGAAACTGGGCGCGGAAATACTGGCAAAGAAAGCCTGATTTGCAGTTTATTTGTTTACCCCGGATATTCCATCATGACGAAATATCCGGGGTAAACGGCAACGCAAAGGAGATATATCATGATTCGTATTCAACGTGCTTTAATAAGTGTTTCCGATAAAACAGGACTTGACGTGCTGGCTCGCTGCCTGTACGAATCCGGAACTGAAATTCTCTCCACCGGCGGCACCGCTAATTTTCTCAGAGAGCGCGGAATCACGGTCGTAGATGTCTCCGACTATACGGGTTTTCCTGAAATTATGGACGGCCGTGTTAAAACCCTGCATCCCGGAATTCACGGCGGCCTTCTGGCTCTTCGCGGCGAAGAATCGCACCTCGCCCAGATGAAAGATCAGGGGATTAAGCCCATTGACATGGTGGTCGTAAATCTCTATCCGTTTCGGGAGACGGCGGCGCGCGACGGTATTTCTTTTTCGGAAGTTATAGAGCAGATCGACATAGGCGGCCCGAGCATGGTCAGGTCGGCGGCGAAAAATCACGCCTTCGTCGCGACGGTTACCGACCCCGCCGATTACGTCGCAATCATTGAGGAAATGAAGACCAGCAACGGCGTTCTCTGCGACGCCACGCGTTTCCGGCTGGCTCAAAAAGCCTTTGCCGTCACCGCTTCATACGACAGCGCAATCGCCTCGTGGTTCGCCGAACGCGCTTTTACGCCGGACGGCGTTAAAAAAGAAGGAAACAGCCTCCCCGCGCTGAAATCGCGGGCTTTGGAAAAAGTGACGGATCTGCGTTACGGGGAAAATCCGCATCAGCGGGGCGCGCTGTACCGCATGGCGGGCGAAGAGATGCTCGGCGTCGCCGGCGCGGACTTCCTGCACGGAAAAGAACTGAGCTACAACAATCTGCTCGATTCCGACGCCGCGTGGAATCTGGCGGCTGAATTTGACCGTCCGGCCGTATCCGTCATCAAGCACACAAATCCCTGCGGCGTCGCGCAGGCTGATACGATTGCCGAAGCTTACGCGCTGGCCCACGACTGCGATACCGTTTCAGCGTTCGGTTCCGTAGTGGCCTTGAACCGGCCTTTGGACGGCGCGGCTGCTGAAGAAATCAGCAAGACCTTCGTCGAGGTGGTGCTCGCACCCGATTTTACCGGCGAGGCGCTGCAAATTTTGCAGCGGAAAAAAGACATCCGCCTCCTGCGGGTTCACGCGTCCGCCCCGCCCGTGCCTCAGCACAGGCAGATTGGCGGAGGATTCCTGGTTCAGGACAAAGACGAACATGTTTTGCGGCCGGCGGATCTTAAATTCGTTACAAAACGGCGGCCGACTGATGAAGAGCTGCAAGCGCTGCTTTTCGGCTGGCATATAGTCAAACACGTAAAATCAAACGCCATCGTATTTACAAACGCCGTTCGCATGCTTGGCATCGGCGCGGGACAAACAAGCCGCGTGGATGCCGTGAAATGGGGCGCGATGAAAGCGACTCTGCCGCTCAAGGGATGCGCGATGGCGTCCGACGCTTTCTTTCCTTTCGCGGACGGCCTTATTGCCGGCGCCGAATACGGCGCGCGCGCGGTAATTCAGCCAGGCGGTTCCGTGCGCGACGCGGAAGTCATCGCGGCGGCCGACGAACGCGATATCGCCATGGTCTTTACGGGCGTGCGGCATTTTAAACATTAATATTCAGCGGCTCAGGAACCCTTTCAGGGAATCCATGATCTGGTTTGCCTTATTCGCCGGGCCGGCTTCCGAATCATTCCCCGTAAGGAAGGCGTCAATCAGACTACGGGCAGCGTCTTTGTAGTCCGGAATAAATTCAGGATCGGCGGCGCTGCCCCGAATAAAAAAATTCACCTCGATCGCCTTTCCTTTTGTAAACGCAGCCAGGGTGTTATTGCTGACAGCCACACGCATGGCTAAATCGAGTTCCTGCCGTGGTGAAATTGTTCCAGAGCCTGAAATATCGCCAAGAGCGGGTATGACAAGTTGAATATTGTTGACGGTGATCCCATCAACCGTCAAACGCACGGACACGTGCAGTTTTTCTATTTGCGTATCAATGTCGGATTTTAGGCCGGATTTCAGGCCGGAAAAGCCGGCAGCAGACGCTATTTTACTTCCAAGGTCGAATCCGGCAAGACTTGTCCCGGTGATTTCAACAGTTCCGTCAATGGTCAGATTGTTTAAAAATCCTTCGCCGACGATTTCAGCATACATGGTTCCGCCTTCAAGCGCCGCGCCGTTTGGCGGCATTATGTCAAACGGCGGCAGAAATTTCCGAAGCCCGTCCACGGAAACGCCGCTTTCTTTCAACGTCATTTTAAGGGGCGTCATGAGCGTATCGTCCCGGTTCAGCGGGCCAAAGGTTCCATGCAGGTTAAGCGTATCCTCGCCTTGCAGTACGACAGCAAGCGTGAAATGAGATGCGGTATCACGGGAAAGATTATCAACAGTGAGATTGATTTTTTCATACGCCGCAGGCGTTTTTCCCGCTTTGGTAATTTCAACGCGTCCGCCTGTTATTTTCAGCCGCTCAATCCTGACGTCCACAGCTTGCCCCGATTTTCCGGCAGCCGGCTCCGCTTGGCCGCCGCGTCCGGCACCCAGATTGGAAATATTCCATTTGCCTTCGGGGGATTGCCGCAGGTAAATAGACGGATGATCAAGGGCGATCTCGGTAATGTGTACCTTTTTGGAGAAAATCAGCGGCCTGAGTTTGACGCCTATGTAAAAAGCGCGCGCTGTGACAAACGGAGATTCGCCGAATTCCGTATTGTCAATTATGGAAATATCGTCAACGGAAAGCCTTCCGGAAAACAGGGAAAGGCGCAATTTGCCAAGCCTTACGCCGCGTCCCAATTCGGAAGAAAGCCTGGATTCGATCTGCGGCCGGAACTGATCCGCGCCGGTCAGAAACGATAATATAGCGGCCGCAAGAATCAAAGCCGCCGCCGTTGCCGCCGCGATTTTTATTTTTGATTTTTTACCGGCAACGCCTGCCATGCCGCGCCTCCTTTAAATAAAAAATTTATCTGATATCATAAAACATATTATTTTAGGAGGAAGGACATTGCGATATTTAAAAACGATAAAATTTGCCGTTACGGCTATATTCGCGCTGTATTTACCGTTCATTACAGCCTGCACGGGCGAACCGGAAGACAAGACCGTCAGCATTGCAATTGCGCCTACGTCGAAAGACGTGGAATTGGGCGACTCGGTGGAACTTACCGTGACGGCGAAAAACACGGCAATCAAATGGCCCGATCAGGGCGAAGTCGAAGGAAGTTTTACCGTAAACGGAAACAAGGCAAAATACATCCCGCCTTCAGCCATTGGAAGGTATCGATTTACCGTGGCAGCCGAAGCCAATCCATCAAAAAACGTAACGACATGGATCACGGTTGTCTACGCCGCGCCCGGGATAGAGATTACTCCCGCGAAACCGCCGGAAATCAAGGTCGGCAAGACAGTCCGGTTTGAAGCATCCATAGAGATACCAACGGGGCAACCGCAACTACAGGAGCCGGAATGGGAAGTATCGGGAGACTGCGGAACAGTATACGGGATGGTAGAGCAAAACAGGTATTACGGACTTTTCAGCGCGGCAAGGGCGGGAGACTGCACGGTGAGGTCTTCTCTAAGGGACATTAACAATAAAAGAATAACCGACTCGGTAACCGTAAAAATCAAAGATCCCACGCTGGACGACATCCTTGGCGATATGGTGCAGGTAAGGGGCGGAACGTTTACGATGGGATGCACGTTGGCGCGGGAAAGCGATTGCTTCCATTATGAAAAACCGGCGCACCAGGTGACGCTGGGCGATTTTTATATTGGAAAATATGAGGTGACGCAGTTTGTATGGAAGCAGGTGATGGGGACATACAATAATCCGTCGGGTCACAGAAACGGTGATAATTTTCCGGTTGAGAATGTAAGCTGGGATGATATACAGGATTTTATTGAAAATCTGAACGATAGAACGGGCAAAAACTATCGCCTGCCGACCGAAGCGGAATGGGAATACGCGGCGCGCGGCGGCAATCAAAGCAGAGGATATATATACAGCGGGAGCAATACGCTCGACGAAGCAGGATGGTACGACGATAATAGTGATGATGGAAAGCATACTATGGGAACTCATCCCGTGGGAATGAAGAAAGCGAACGAATTGGGCATCTACGACATGAGCGGTAATGTAGATGAATGGGTAAACGATTTTTTTGGCGCATACAACGGCAATACTCAATCCAACCCGGCCGGCCCTGAATCAGGTTTGGCACGCGTCGTCCGTGGAGGAAGCGCCCGCCGCAACGATGAAGCGGCCAGGGTGTCGTCCCGCGGCGGTTTGTCGGCCGGCGATTCCACCCATTACCTCGGTTTCCGTTTAGCCATTACTTCAACAAGGTAAGTGAATAACCTCAAACAGATATTTTCTTCAGCGATGCGAGGCGCCGTCCTCGGTCCCATGACCGCCCGGCTCAAAGAAGGAACCAATGTCTTTGCCCTGTCGGGAACCGCCGGAGGGGCAAAGGCCCTGGCTCTGGCCGGCGCGATAATCGCGGAAGCCAAACCATACGCCGTTTTTACCCCGTCAGATGCCGAAGCCCGTAACTTGGCCGATGAAATCAGGTTCTACTGCGGACTGCTTTCATCTTCGCCTCCGGAAATTACGTATCTGCCCGGTTTTGAGGTGGACCCGTATCGCGGCCTCTCGCCGCATCCGGAAATCGCCGCGGCGCGCGCGCGCGCCGTCAGACAATTGCTTAACGACGATCCCGGAGTGCTGGTGGCTTCGGTCAGGGGCGTTGCGGCTCGCCTGCACGCGCCGGAACGTTTTCTTAATTACTGCCTGACGCTAAGGCAGGACGAAGAAATGTCTCCGGAACTGATATGCGGCCATCTGCGCGAATCTGGGTACGTGGAGGACGACCCTGTTACCGATCCGGGGGAATTTTCATTGCGCGGCGGAATCCTTGACGTATTTCCGCCAAACATGGAAAAACCGGCGCGCCTTGAATTTTTCGGCGATACTATCGAATCAATCCGCCTGTTTGATCCCGATTCACAGCGATCCGTTGAGGAAGTCATCGCGCTGGAAATCATACCGATGCGGGAATACTGCGTCCGGGAAAACTCGCTGCAAGAGTGGGCGGAAAAAGCAAGCGATACCTGGAGCCCGCCTTTCCTGAAACACATCGAGGAAGAACTCGCGCTGGCGCGGCACGGCGAGTTGTTTGCCGCGTTTGAATTTCTGCTCCCCGCCGCCGATCCGCTGGATAAAACCCTGTTTGACTATCTGCGTGATTTCCGTGTCGCTATTGTTGAGCGCGAACACCTGGAAGCGTCCCTGGATAAACATAACGCGGATCTTTACGAACGCTTTGCCGATCGCGTGGACGCGCAGAAAGCGGTTCTTGAGCCAAAACTGCTTTACATGGAGACCGAAGAATTACGGATGCGCCTGGAACGGTTTCCCCGGCTGGAAATCGACGAACTCAATGTTTCCAAAAAAGATGTTGAGAGTGTTTATTTTTCTTCGCAGCCGGTCAGGAAATATCACGGCAACATCCGCGATATGATCGGGGACATCCAGAAATTCCGCGACGCCGGAGAAAAAATCGTTTTTGTACTGTCCAGTTCCGGCCGGGCCGAACGCATACGCGATATTCTCAAAGAGTATGACATTCCGGCAAAACTCTGCGTTTCCGATGAACATGACACGGATGAAACAGCGGCCGTGCCGGAGACGCAGATTCTGATCGGAACCGGCGGCCTTGCGCATGGCTATTTTCTTCCCGCTGAAAAACTGCGCGTTCTGACCACTCCTGATATTTTCGACGATACAGACGCGGCATCCGGGCTGAAAAAATCAAAATCCGCCAGGCGCAATCCTTTTCTTTCCGACCTGCGCGATCTGAAGCCGGGCGATTATGTCGTGCATATAGATCACGGCATCGGCCTGTTTAACGGCCTGGAAACCATCAGGCGCAATGATGAATCAAATGAATTTGTGCTTTTGACCTATCAGGGCGACGCCAGGCTTTACGTTCCGGTGGAACGGCTTGACCTGATTCAGAAATACAGCGGCATGGGCGCGGGCAAGCCAACTCTGGACAAGCTTGGCGGCGCGAGCTGGGATAGAACCAAAAAGCGCATCCGCAAGTCGATGCGGGACATGGCCGAAGAATTGCTGAAACTCTACGCGCAGCGTCAGACGGTTTCCGGCTACGCCTTCGCTTCCGACACATCGTGGCAGAGGGAATTTGAGGACGCATTTGAGTTTGAGCTGACAGGCGATCAGGCCGAGGCGCTTGACGCGATAAAAGCCGACATGGAAGCGCCGCGCCCGATGGACAGGCTGTTGTGCGGCGACGTCGGTTACGGCAAGACCGAAGTCGCGCTCAGGGCGGCTTTCAAGGCAATCATAGACGGCAAGCAGGCCGCTCTGCTTGCGCCCACGACCGTTCTGGCGTTTCAGCATTACAACACCATGGTTCAGCGGTTTACGGCATTTCCCGTGAAGGTTCAGCTTCTTTCACGCTTCCGCAGCCCGAAAGAGCAGAAGCGGATTCTGGCCGATCTGGAAACCGGGCAGGTTGATCTGATCGTCGGCACGCACAGGCTTTTGTCGAAAGACGTGGCGTTCAGGGATCTCGGCCTTATCATCGTCGATGAGGAACAGCGTTTTGGCGTCGCCCACAAAGAGCGGCTGAAGGCTCTGAAAACGCAGGTTGACGTGCTGACGCTCACCGCCACGCCGATTCCGCGGACGCTTAATATGGCGCTGCTCGGTATGCGCGACATGTCGATTATTGAAACACCGCCGAAGAACCGGCTGGCGATTCAGACTTCGGTTATGAAACACAGCCCTGATGTCATACGATCCGCGATAGAAATGGAGCTGGCGCGCGGCGGACAGGTTTACTATCTTCACAACCGCGTCGAGACCATTCATTCCATCGCGGCGCGCGTACAGCAGCTTGTTCCGCAGGCGCGCTTAGGCGTCGCGCACGGCCAGATGAATGAACGCGAGCTTGAAAATATCATGCTGAAATTCGTCAGGAATGAAATTGATGTACTGGTCGCGACCACCATCATCGAAAACGGCCTGGACATCCCGAAAGCAAACACGCTGATTGTCGACCGCGCTGATCTTTACGGCCTCTCGCAGCTCTACCAGTTGCGCGGGCGCGTCGGACGAAGCGACAGGCGCGCCTACGCTTATTTGATGATTCCGGCGGACGAGACGCTTTCGGAAGTTGCGCGAAAGCGCCTTGGCGCCATTCGCGAATTCAGCGACCTGGGCATGGGTTTTCGCGTGGCCGCGCTGGACATGGAGATACGCGGCGCGGGAAATCTGCTCGGCGGCGAACAGCACGGGCATATCGAAGCGGTCGGCTTCGACCTTTACTGCACGCTCCTGGAGCGCACGGTAGAGGAACTGCGCGGCGAAGCGCCTGAAGAGGAAATTTCAACCAGCATCAACCTCAGTCTTGATATACGCATTCCCGAAGATTACATCGCCGACGCCGGGCAGCGGCTGCGCGTGTACAAGCGCGTCTCATCGGCCGGCGGCGACGAGTTGGACGCCATGCGTCAGGAAATCACGGATCGTTTCGGCAGGTATCCCGAACCGGTGGAAAACCTGTTTCGTTACGCCCGCCTGCGCCAGGAAACTCTGGCGCTGCAGATACAGTCCGTGGAAAGAAACAAAGACAGAATATTTATCCGCTTCGCGGACAGTTCAAAGGTGGACGCGGAAAAACTGCTGAAACTTGTTATGCGCGACAAACGCGCGGCTTTTTCGCCGCAGGGGCTTTTGACTCTGGAAGTTCCGGATCTTCAGGACGAAAAGCTTTTCGACGCCATACATTCCCTGCTGGATGAAATCAGGTTGTGATATTTCACATAAGCATGGCGCGAAGGGTGCGCAGAAACCCGCCGAAAGAACCGAAGGTGTCGTTTACGGCGGTGGCTTCGTAACCGCTATGTACCATGCAGTTCGCGCATTTGGGGTTTCCGGATTCGGATCCGTATTTAGACCAGTCGGTTTTTTCCAGCAATTCGGCAAAGGTTTTGAAATATCCTTCATCGATGAGATAGCACGGAGTTTGCCAGCCAAACAGGCTGTATCCGGGCATTCCCCAGGGAGTGCACGCGTAATCTCGCGCGCCGGTCAAAAATTCCAGGAACAGCGGGCTCTGATTAAAACGCCACGTTTTTTTTCGGTCTTTCAGTATTTCCGCAAACAGTTTTTTCGTTTCTTCCTTTGCCAGAAAATGCGCCTGGTCGGCCGCTTTTTCATAACCATATCCGGCCGAGAGCGTCATGCCTTCCACGCCAAGCGCCATCATGTCGTCAAAAAAAGCGCGCACACTCGCGGGGTCGGCGTCGTTGTAAAGCGTTGTGTTCGTCGTGACGCGGAAGCCGCGCCGCACGGCTTCGCGTATGCCTCCCACGGCGATTTCATAGACGCCTTCACGCCCTACCGAACGGTCGTGAAATTTTTTCTGCCCGTCGAGGTGGACGTTGATCGTAAGCTGTTTTGAAGGCCGGAAGCCGTCGAGTTTTTCCATGAGCACAAGCGCGTTAGTGCAGATATAAACGAATTTCCCGCGTTGAATAAGCCCTTCGACGATTTCCGTGATTTGCGGATGCAGGAGCGGCTCACCGCCGGGGATGCTAACCATAGGCACGCCGCACTCCTCAACCGCGCGGAAACACTCTTCGGGCGTCAACTGCCGCCGCAGAATTTCCGGGGGATATTGAATCTTGCCACAGCCGGCACAGGCCAGGTTGCAGCGAAACAGCGGTTCCAGCATCAAAAGCAGGGGGTAGCGTTTTTTGCCGGCAATTCTTTGTCTTAAAATATATGAGGCCACCGCGGCCATCTGGGAAATCGGAACACCCATCGTCCTCTCCAAAATATATATCGGGGATAATCGTATCCTGTCGTTTTATACTCCGCAATGTCTCCTTTGTCCGTATAATATATTTTTTAACCCGGATATTTCATGGAGATTGTATAGATGTTCAGCGTAAAGATGACGCCGCGTTTCGGAGATACGGACGCTCTGGGACATATAAATAACGTGGTTCTGGCGGCATGGTTCGAGCAGGCCCGCAACGCGATTTTCAAGATTTTCGATCCGGAGCTCAGGATTGATAAAAAAACCTTCCCGCTTATTATGGCTCACACGGATTATGATTTTGTCGGCCAACTGCTCTACAAGTACGAGGTTGAAATCCGAACATGGATCGCCCGAGTCGGAACCAAATCAATGACCGTATATCACGAGGCCTGGCAGGAAGGACGCCTCTGCGCCAAGGGAAACGCCGTGATCGTCCATTACGATTTCAATACCGAAAAATCCACCCCTATACCTGAAGACAAAAAACGGCTTTTAGCGGAACACCTGCCTCCCTCGGATGAAATTAAATGGAAAGCGGAATAATCGATCGCCTGACACGTATAGCAGGCAAAGACGCGGTGTTTGCGACGCCCGAAGATCTTGCGGTTTACAGTTACGACGGAACTTTCGCCGAAGAAACGCCGGATGTCGTTGTCCTGCCGCAAACGACGGAACAGACCGCTGAAATCGTTAAAGTAGCGGCGGAAACGCGCACGCCCATTGTTGCGCGCGGCATGGGATCGGGGCTTGCCGCCGGATCGATTCCGGTTGCCGCAGGCAGCATGGTGGTAAGTTTCACGCGCATGAACCGGATTCTGGAAATCGACCCGCGCAATTCAACCGTTCACACAGAGGCTGGCGTCGTAACGGCAGAGCTCCAGGAGGAAGTTGAAAAAATCGGGCTTTTTTATCCTCCCGATCCTTCCAGCATCCGTCACTCCACCATCGGCGGCAATATCGCATGCAACGCGGGCGGCCCGCGCTGCCTGAAATACGGCGTTACCGGAAATTACGTTCTTGGACTGACCGTTGTACTGGCGGACGGAAGGATTCTCAAAACCGGCGGCAAACCGATCAAGGATGTTACTGGATACAATCTGAACGGCCTGTTTACTTCATCGGAAGGAACGCTTGGGCTGATTACCGAAGCGCTTTTGCGCCTCGTGACGCGGCCGCGCTTTGCCAAAACGGCGCTGGCGGAATTTGATTCTCTCGACGACGCGGCGCGCGCGGTGAATGCCGTGCTGGCCGAAGGAATAGTTCCGGCAAGCCTTGAACTTATGGATCAGACGGCGATAGTCTGCATTGAGGAAGCGATGCGCCTGGGATTAAAAACGGACGTTGAGGCGTCGCTGATTATTGAAACGGACGGCGCGGACGAGGCGACTGTCAAGCGCGAGGCGGAATCAGCGGGGCGCGTCTGCATGGAATCCGGCGCGCGGATGGTGAAGGTTGCCAAAACTAATGAAGAGCGTGACGATCTGTGGAAAGCGCGCAGGTCGATTTCTCCGGCGCTGGCACGGCGCGCGCCGAATAAGCTCGGCGAGGATATCACCGTGCCGCGCGGCGCGATTCCGGAAGTGGCGCGGCGCATCCGTGAAATAAGCCGGAAGCACGGACTGCCGGTCGTGATTTTCGGCCACGCGGGAGACGGCAATCTTCATCCGAACATTCTTTTTGACAAACGTGTTCCGGAAGAATGGGAAAAGGTCGAAAAGATGGTTGGCGAGATTTTCGGCGTCGCCCTGGACGCGGGCGGGACGCTTTCCGGCGAACACGGCGTCGGCGTGCTAAAACGGCCATACTTTGAACGGGCGCTCGGCCCGGTTTCGGTTGAAATTCAGCGCCGCATAAAGGAAACTTTTGACCCGCTTAATATTCTTAATCCGGGTAAGATATTTGAAAAAAAATAACGGGGAGTTTTTGTGAAAGAAAATAAAGAAAACATGGAATTGACGGCAAGCCAGATAAAAGGACGGCGAAATCTCTATCTTTTTGCGTCGGCGGCGGGGCTGCTGGTGCTGGGCCTTATTTACGCATGGTCGATTTTTTACCGACCTATGTTGAAAGAATATACACACTACGATGGCGGCGACCTCCAGATCACATTTACCATTTCAATGATATTTTTCTGCGTCAGCATGCTTGCCGCCGCGTTCATTAACAGGGTGCTTTCAATTCGCAGCACCCTGCTGATCGCCGCGGTACTGCTTGCCGCCGGCTTTGCCGGAACTGCGCTGTTCGGCCATACGCATATAAGCGTCATTTACGTCTGCTACGGAGTTCTCTGCGCTTCGGCGTGCGGCATCGGCTACAATACCTTGGTTGCGAGAGTGGGCCTCTGGTTTCCAGATAAGACCGGGTTCGCATCCGGCGTAATGATGATGGGTTTCGGTCTGGGAAGTTTGATTCTTGGTACGGTCGCGAAGATGATGATAGACGGGATTGGCCTCCAGACGACATTTTATATCCTGGCGGCGATAGGATTCATCGTCATGGCCGTTCTCGCCGCTTTGATAAAACTCGCGCCTTCCAACATCATTCGCGAGATGGCGCCGCAAAAACTCGCTCTCGGCGGCAGCGGCGACAAGCCTACCGTAAAAGACGGTTATGTTTATACATCCCCAATTTTGATCGCCTACTGCGTATTTGGCGTTTGCGCCATCGCGGCAGGACTGACGATTATCGGTTCCGCTTCACCGGGCATGGTAGCCGTGGGCGACGAAAAATGGGCCGGTTTTGCCACGATTTTTGTGGGGCTTCTTTCCACACTGAACGGCGTCAGCCGGCTGATCATTGGAACGATTTTTGACAAGACTAATCTCATTGCCGCGCTTTTCGTTATCGTTATTGCCGGTCTTCTGGGATCCGGCGGTCTTGCCGCCGCTTACGCGAATTCAATTCCGATTCTTTATATTATCGCGGGTCTCCTGCTCGTATTTTCCTACGGAGGGATTCCGGTGGTTGCCGCGGCTTTTGCCAGAGAGGGATTCGGCGCAAAAAATTATCCGACCAATCTGGCTGTCGTCAATCTGACCATCGCGTTGGGCGCATTTCTGAGCCAGGGCGTTATCAGCATGACAAGTCCCGGCGCCGATCCGCATCCAGCCGCGCACCTTGCGGTATGGATGGCCGTAATAGGCGTCAGCGCCGTCGCCTTTATAGGCGTTGTGGTGTTTTCGATGATGTATAGGAAATATTTGAATAAATGAGGGAGTTTTATTTTGAAAAAAACGCTTATGCTGGGCAATGCGGCAATAGCGCGCGGGGCGTGGGAAGCCGGCGTGAAAGTCTCGGCGGCTTATCCGGGTACGCCCAGCACGGAAATCAGCGAGAACATCGTTAAATATCCCGAAGTTTACGCCGAATGGTCGCCGAATGAAAAAGTGGCTATGGAAGTCGCAATCGGCGCTTCCATCAGCGGCGTGCGCGCCCTTGCCTCAATGAAACACGTTGGCGTAAACGTGGCCGCGGATCCGCTGTTTACGGCGTCATACACGGGTGTTGGCGGCGGGCTTGTGCTCGTAGCCGCCGACGATCCGGGCATGTACTCTTCGCAGAACGAGCAGGACAGCCGCATGGTTGCCCGCGCCGCGCTGATTCCCGTGCTTGAGCCGTCGGATTCGCAGGAAGCGAAAGATTTTACAAAACTGGCATTCGAGTTGAGCGAACGGTTCGACACGCCGGTTATGGTGCGATCAACAACGCGCCTGTCGCACTCCCAGGGATTGGTCGAGCCGCAGGAACGAAAAGAAATTCCCGACCGCCCCTATGAAAGAAATATTGCGAAGTATGTGATGATACCTTCGAACGCCATACGGCGGCATCCAATCGTCGAAGAGCGTATGCGGGCAATGGGGCAGGAAACATTTGACATTAACCGCGCCGAATACAACGACCTTTCAATCGGATTTATCACAAGCGGCATCCCGTACCTTTACGTAAAGGAAGCCATGCCGGAAGCGTCCGTGCTGAAACTTGGAATGGTGAATCCACTTCCGCGAAAATTCATCGAGGAATTCGCCGCGAAGGTGGAAAAAGTATACGTCTTTGAAGAACTTGAACCGGTTATTGAAGAGCAGATACGGTCGTGGGGCATCCGCGTCATCGGCAAGGAAATCTTCACACGCCAGGGTGAGTACAGCGCGGAACTGCTGCGTGAAAAGATTTTGCATAAACCGATCGCCGCCGAACCGCCCGTTGAAGTTCCGGCGCGTCCGCCCATCCTCTGCTCCGGATGCCCGCACCGAAGCGTTTTTACCGCGCTGAATCAATTAAAACTTCACGCCGCGGGCGATATAGGCTGTTACACTCTGGGCGCTGTAGCGCCGCTGTCGGTCATAGACACCACGATTTGCATGGGCGCGAGCATTTCGACGCTGCACGGCATGGAAAAAGCGCGCGGCCCGGAGTATGTCAAAAACTGGGTAGCGGTTATAGGCGACTCCACGTTTTTGCACACCGGCGTCAATTCCCTGATGAATATGGTTTATAACCGGGCGACAGGAACGGTGATAATCCTCGATAATTCCACCACTGGAATGACGGGGCATCAGGACCATCCGTCAACGGGAAAAAATCTGCGCGGCGAACCCGTGCCCGCCATTGATATCGCCGCTTTTTGCCGCGCGATGGGCGTCAATCGCGTACATGAAATCAACGCGTTCGATCTGGAAAATCTTAAAGAACTGCTAAAGGCGGAAACGTCCGCCGGCGAGCTTTCCGTCATAATTACAAAATCACCGTGCGTTCTCCTTAAAGGCCTGACATTTCCCGACCGATGCCGTGAAGTACCCGATAAATGCAAAAAATGCGGTTCGTGTCTTAAACCCGGCTGTCCGTCGCTGTTGCGGCTTCCTGATAAAAACATCCATATCGACGCGACGTGCAACGGTTGCGGGCTATGCCGCAGGCTTTGCCGGTTCGACGCGATTGAAACTGTGGCGAAATAGCGCGAGGTAACGCATGGAAACGAAAAACATAATGATTGTCGGAGTAGGCGGACAGGGAACGCTGCTGACAAGCCGCATACTGGGCGGCTTGGCGGTAAGGCGGGGTTTTGACGTCAAGCTTTCTGAAGTGCATGGCATGGCGCAGCGCGGCGGTTCCGTTGTAACTTTTGTAAGATACGGCGGCAGCGTTTACGAACCGGTTATCGAACGCGGACAGGCGGATGTGCTGATTGCTTTCGAACAGATGGAGGCGTTGCGATACGCGCATTTCCTTAAAAAAGACGGCGTGGCGATCATAAACGACCATCGCATCGCCCCCGTCACGGTGCTGACCGGCGCAGCCGACTATCCGGAAAATATCACCGAAACGCTTTCGGCGCGATTCAAAACCGTAAGCGCGGACGCCACGGCGTTTGCCTCTGAAATGGGCGCGCCAAGGGCGTTTAATATTGTGATTCTTGGATTGGCCGCGCGCCACCTGGACTTTTCGTATGACGACTGGCTGTCGGTCATCGAAACGGTTGTACCTCCTAAAACGACAGAGATAAACAAAAAAGCTTTTGAGTCCGGTTATAACTGGAACTAACTTAAATTAAACGGGGACAAATATGATACCTCCTATAAAAAACATGACGGGCGCGTTCAGCGTGAGCGGACAGAATGTGGTTGTGACGGGCGGCAATCGCGGCATCGGTCTGGGAATAAGCGAGGCTTACGCCCAGAGCGGCGCGAACGTCGCCGTTTTATGCCGGGGCAGAGAAAGCGGCGAGGCGGCGGTTAAAAATCTGCTGCAATATGGAACAAAATGTTTCTTCACGCCCTGCGACGTAGGCGATGCCGGCAGCGTAAAGGCGGCGGCTGAAGAGGTGTTCCGGCAATTTGGAAACGTGGATGTCCTGGTAAACAACGCCGGAGTTTCCACGGTCGGCAGATTTCTTGACGACAAAGACATGGCAGAGTGGCATCGCGTCATAAACATCAATCTGAACGGCCCCGCATATATGATGCAGGCTATTGTTCCGCGCATGATTAAGGCCGGCAAGGGCGGGTGCGTCATCAATATTTCCTCCATCGGCGGCCAGAGCCTCGGCGGCGCGCTGACACACCCGATGGCGCCGTATCACGCTTCGAAGGCTGCGCTTGATATTTTTACCCGCAATATGGCCATTGAGTTCGGCGACTATGGAATCCGCGTCAACGGAATAGCTCCCGGCCCCACTCATTCAGACCTCGACAAGGATCTGCCGCCGGACGCCTTTGAAAAAATTTCGCAAATCATGCCTGCGCACCGGTTTGCCGAACCGATAGAAGTCGGCGCGCTGTGCGTGTTCCTTTCGTCTCCGTCCGGGGTGCAGATCACCGGCACGGTTATCGTGCATGACGGCGGAATGCTGCTGGTTGGGTAGTATAGCGAAGAGCCATCCCCTGACATGGGAGCCGCCAATCGGCGGTACGCCGAGAACCATCCTGTTGGCAACTTATGTTGAAGTTACCAACAGGCATATGGGCATATCTTCCATCATCATTTAAGTATCCAATCGGCAATGTCCTTTAATACATCGGGCGAAAAGGTTTGCTCTATCGCGGCGTATTCCGTGGGTAAGCCTGTATTGCTTTCCTGAAACAGGTGGTTCAGTCCCGGATACTCTTTGACTGTCAGGTTCTGATTGCCTCCTTTTTTCAGCGCCGCGCTGATGGCCGAAAGATTTTCCTTTGCGGGAACCTGCAAATCCTTGCCGCCATTAACCGCCAACACCGGACATTTCACTTTTTCGAGCGCGGGCGCGGGGTCGTAACGGAGGAAATATTGCATCCACTGGCCTGACGCCTGCGCCGCAAACTGTTTGATATAAGCGTCGGCGGTTGTTCCACCGGGTACAGCCGCTTCTATGTCGGCTTTCATGCCTGTCATAAAATCGGCGATTTCCTTTTGGGATAAATTTTCATTTGCTCCGATAATTTTATCGAATACCCTGGAGTTTATTTTAAGGATCTCCGCGATCTGAGCGTTGCCTACTCCCGAAGCCCTGTACACCAGTTCCTCTTGAAGCAGCATCAAGGCGTCCCCGCGTATGCCCGTTCCGGCCAGCATAACGATAAAACCAACGTCGTTTGACCGTGCCGCGACCATTGAGGCAATTACTCCGCCCTCGCTGTGCCCCACCAATCCTATTTTTTGAGGATTGATTTCTTTGCGGGTTTTCAGATACGCGATGGCGCTTTCGGCATCGTCGGCAAAATCGGCGGTAGTGGCAGTGCTGAAATTGCCGGTCGATTGCGCAAAACCGCGGTCGTCGTAGCGCAATACGGCGATGCCGCGCCGGGTCAGGTAGTCGGCAATTACAAGGAACGGTTTGTGTCCCATGATTTCCTCGTTCCTGTCCTGCGGCCCGCTGCCCGTGATAAGTATCGCCGCCGTAAAGCTGCCTCCCGTTGAAGGCATTGTCAGCGTTCCGGCAAGCGTAACGCCGGCAGCTTTATTCTCGAACTTAATGTCTTCCGAGATGTACGGGTAGGGATGCTTGGGTTCCTGCGGTCTGGCCGCGGGTTGCAGTTCAGCCGGGATTCTTTTCAGCGTCAAAGGAAATGACATTCCGCTCTGTTTGAATGTCCCCTCGATGGAATCGGCTTTGAACTCTCCTTCGTATGACGCGCCAAGAGCTGTAATCGTAAGAAACAGCTTCGAACCGTCAAACGTGGTTGTCGTGACCGGTATTCCGGCGGCGCCCTGATCGGGGCTGTCCACTGTGGACGCGTAGCCTTCGCCGGTTTTATTGATATGAAAGACGAGTCTCAGGTTCGTTCCCTGAACGCTCAGAACGCCGTTCCATTGCCCTGTGATGTCCTGTGCCTGCGAAAAAACCGCGCATAGAAAAATTGACAGAAATACGGCAAACGCTTTTACGTATTGACGAATAGATAATGTTTTCATGGTTTTAATCAGTTCTCCTGTTTATACCTACGAACGAAATGGTTTTTCCACATTATGCGGCATTGCGCTTGTTATCAATTCCGCCGTCATCGCCGGATTTTTCGCGCTAAATGTGAAGCGCCGCCCGTTAAGGGCTTTAAGGGACACTCCGTTGTTACGTAAAACAAAGCCCCACCCTGTACTAAAGCTGTAACGAAGCCGAATCCTCCGAAGCGGCGAAAGACTCCGGATGTCATCACCTCAACATCCGATACTTCCGACATTCGCAGGTTTAATAAACGAATACGCGCCAGTCCCCAACGCAATTCAATTTTCTCACGCGTGATTGAATAGCGATAACCGCCGATGGTAAGCAGGCAGAGCACCCCGACCGACGCCAGCACAATGCTTCCAGCAAGCGACGGTTTTTTAAAAAGAAAAAGCGCCTCCAGAAACACTATCAGCGCTAAAATGCCATCCATCCCATTACGTTTGTATCCAATGCTACGCGCACGGCTTACTCGCTGTAGAGTTCATTGCGTGTCCAATCGCGTTGTCCGGAAGCATTTTGTCCGGATAGTCTGAGCAACAGAGATTCCTTCGCGGCCGTTCTTCCGGCTTTTACGTCCACGGGGCTGATCCTGGCTACAGGCGTTCCGCGAGACACTATTAGTATGCTTTCGCCATAGGCAACATCACGCAACAATCCTGAAAAATTTCGGTTAGCGTCCGAGGCGGTGACTGTGCGCATAGTTTTCTCCATGTAGTGTAAAACACTACATAATGGTCAAAATAAACAGTGGAAGTCAAGCCTGTGTTTACAAATGGGTGTAGATAAAAATAGTAGGTAACGTTACGATGAATCTCATCGTTTACCGCCAAGCAAATCAAGTACATACGTTTCAACATCTCTGTGCCAAAGAGAACTTTCGGCTTTTGCTTTCAGAGTGAGCATATTTTGCGCGGTCTCCACGTTCCAGCGCATCCCTGCCTGCTTTAGCCTTTGCTGTAGTACAATTTTATTCCCGCTCTCAATGGCGCCACTGCCAATAAAGTAGCCTCTCTGTACATATGCCGCGTAATCAATATTATTGGCATTGTTGGTGATATACCCGTAGAGGTTGATCGGGCACCTGCTCATATGCTCCGCGTTGTGAGATTCGAGTTCTTTAAGTACATTACCGTACTGGCTTTTCCTCAATGCTGCACACGTTTTTCGCGCCCATTCCTTGGATTTTGATTCGTCCATCTTGAAATAATGCCTCGCGTACTCATGCACGTTTTCCGAAAGATGGTAGAAATCAAGTATTTGCTGCGCATCAGGGAAGTACTCTTCTGTCATGGTTCGTATCCATGTCGCCCCATCGCCTAAAACTACCGTTTCTTCGTAAGCCCCGTACCCGTTGCGCACAGCGCAAGCCGCCAGGTGTTTACGAAATTCGTCGGCACTGCCAATGTAGCTGACGTACTCGCGCTTTCTTAACTGCCTTTGGCGTATTCCTTTTTTGTCTGTCCACGAGTAGATGTTGTCC
>Ga0082212_10002647_pt1 | contig 25890 bp, 16 predicted proteins | sample TergutNt197P3_FD_71548 | JGI IMG/M metagenome (GOLD analysis project Ga0082212, IMG submission 71548) | Neocapritermes taracua P3 segment gut microbial communities from Petit-Saut dam, French Guiana - Nt197 P3 | ecosystem: Host-associated > Arthropoda: Insects > Digestive system > Gut ...
TCTTTTTTTTATTTCGTCGTTGCGTGCTTGATCCACAATCCCATACAGACATGAATTTTGTCATCTAATTTTTTGAACTTCACGATAACGTTTAAAACAATAACCCAACGATAGCAACAATAGAATAAATGTGCCGTCTTTGATATCAAGTTCTCGTTCCAATCCGCCTAATTCAGTATACTCATCAGAGTTTGAGCTTGCTGCTGCGAATAGCGTCATCTCCTCTTGTTGTATATTCGACTGAAAAGCCTGCGTTTGAAAAGGTTGTGTTTCTTCGCTACTCAACCAATCATTATATGTCAACATCTCCATTTCACACTCTTCTCCGTGTATAGATAAGAGGCAGAAAAATCCGACAATTATTAATCCTAATGCTTTCATCGTTTTCTACCATTTAATTTTTTGAACTTTACTATACTTACCTGCATGGACATTCAACAGATAAACACCTTGATCCAGTTTCGGATTCCATAGGTAAGAGAAAGCGTTTATTTTCGTATCCTTGAAAAGTAAGCGACCTGAAACATCGTATGCTTCAAAACCGTCAATTGCGGCTACCGGCGAATAGACCCGAATTGCGTCATTTTCGCGCATTATCGAAATTGTCTGATTATCAGTGCGAACATCTTCTTTCGTCGTTTCTATACCCTCCGGAAACTGAGACAAGAGAATATAAAAGCGTCCTTCGATATTTTCTGGCGAAGTTTTCTCGAATTTGAAAGAAATATTTTCTTTCAAGTCGTAATTTTCACCCAATAAAGCATCTCGTAATAGAACATATTCGTAGGCATCGAAATTAAGCGCACCTTCTATCCGGAGCTCAAACTGTCCGGTTTGATTCGTTTTGATGCCCAACGGAATCAATTTTTGTTCGCCTTGCTGACTTATTGCATTGATTTCGATAGCTTTATTATCCGAAACAGTATAAATTTCAGGCGTAGCATTATCGTATGAAAAGAGTTTATAAATATCTTCTCCCAAAACGTAGTGGTCGGAAGCGTTTGGTAAAGAAGCCAAGAGAGCAACTGTTTCTATTTCGTTCATTTTTAACCGTAACTTCAATAAGTTTTCATTCACGGCATGTGGTCTTGCACGTAACTCATTATTAGCCGGAATGAGCAAACTACCATCGCCATTAACATCAATAAGAATATTGGCATTAGGTATCGCGGTGGACATTGCGGTATTAAAGTTTAATGTCAATGGGTTATTTTCATTTACCACATCTATGAAAAAGGCTTGTATCGGTGGTATGTAACGGTACGCGACAGGATTAGTAATATCCGGATCGGTTGAAAGATTGTTCATACCACTCCAAACATTCGTGCTGCTGGGATCACTAAAGCCTGTAGCTGTGTAGGTATAAAAATTTGTACCGTCCCAAATGCGGTAATAAGGCTGAATGTTCGATTCGTTTGTATTATAAAATACGTCAAAATCCAAATGCGACATCAATGGATTACCCACAATGCGTGTGGAACCTGTTCCGCTGATAGGCAGAGTAAATTCTCCGGTGCTTGCATTGTAATTATATTGGTCTTCTTCATAAATAAAACGGTAACGACTGTCTTGTCCTGTCAAGGGATTGGGTAACGGCAAAATATATTCAGCGGCAGGTTCACTATAAACAAATGGTGAATATGTAGCGGTAGTTGTATTATAAAAATCAGGATTCCAAGCGCTGTCATAAGTTTTGACACCTACTGAACCTCTTTGCTCGGCAAACGTAAATGAATTGTAATTAGAATTGGTTGGATGGGTATAAATCCATTCTCCATTGTCCGACCAGTGATAAGCATATTGCGCTTCTTGTAGCATGAATAGGCTTGATGACTCAAAAGGACCGGCTTCAAATGATTTGGCATCGCCGTAAATTTTGTAGCGTGGAAAATAAAAAGTAGAATTTCCTCGTCCGGAAATACTGGTTTCGGTAAACGTTGTTCCACCATTTCCGGTAAGAACCACATTGGAGGCAAAGCCAAGACCTGCTTGCAATTTTTGTTTCAAATCAGCAAATGGACGCGAAAAACTACCAATATACGTTCCTGTTACGCCGTCCGGATTCGGTGTAACGTTATTTGAGTAAGCCATGTCGAAATAACTCATATAAGATTTAATATCCGTAAATGCGTCTGCGCCCCAACCTGTGTCAGGTTGAAAATCGGCAGAATATACGTATTTGAGTGGTACTGTAATCATTGTCCATTTATCTGTATAGCCGTAGTTTTGTATCATAGGTGGTTGATATTCTACATAAGCGGCACGATAAATCAAATTCTGTATTCCGCCAACGCTTGCTCCCATATTGAATACAATGTCTTTGCAGGCATCGCCTTGGGTTAGCGCCGGAAAGTTCTTTAAAATAGTTACCGTAGCATTTCCGGTAGAGTCTATAAGCACACTTTCAGGACCTGGAATGGTTACATCGGTACACCAAGTAACACAAGCTGTTCCTAAACCATGAGAAATCCAGTTGTTGGCGTCTTGCCATAGGTTTGAGCTTACTCCACCCCAAGTAGCTGTTTTTGGACAAACTTCAACAAGAACTTTATGGAGAATAGGGTCTTCTACCATAGTTCCAATATAACCCGGGAGTGCGTACTGAGTTGGATATCCAATTTGTTTTTTACGTAGTTGATAACTGTGCGTTCCGGATGTATTTTCGATAAATTCAAATATTATTTTGCCGCCATTGTCAGGATCATTAGTACGCACAACGTCGATTCTTCTTATATTAGTGGCAATATTATTGGTTAAATCATTTAATAGTGTTTCGTCTGATATACTAGCATATGTGTTACCATCGACCAAATAAAAGCGTGTAGCAACTATATCATTTACATATCCGGCAAAATAATCGTTAGCCGGCAAGGTAGTCGTCGGCTGGGGAACTGTACTTGGTTTTGGGCTTGTAAAAAAGTAGTTCTGGTAAGGAATTGGAGTTACTGATGAGTTAAAATAGGTTGGATAGGGAATTGGAATTGACGATGAAACTCCTAAGTAGGTGGCATAATCTGAAGTATAAGTAAAGTCTTCGGGCAGGAATTGCGGAACGTCAAACTCGATTCTTACAGGAAAACCCGCACAGGAAGCTGTTGTGGTATATGCTAATTGAGTCAAAACAATGTCAACGTAAGTCGATGCGGTAGCGCCGGTTTGGGTATCTACAGCCGTATAATTGAAATGAACTTGATTTAGAAATCCACCATTTGTCGCCGACTGATAACCAGCTGCTGATTGGAAAGTTAAATTGCCCTTATTATCAATCGTAAGCACACCAACGGTATTTCCTACACTATCGGCAACTACAATCGGTGTTCCGGGTGAGTATGGACCTCCTCCTGATAAGCCATAGCCGGAGCCTATTCCCGGTATAGTAAAATTCAATACTCGCAAGTTAGTCGAATCACAAGTAACACCACCACAAGCAGCATTACAGTCATTCTCAAGAATATTAAAAGGACTGTTTACCGAGCCGGGAACAGCTTGTATCCTATCATTAACCGGACATATTGGCGGAGGAGTGGTATTACAATTTGCCACGTTTATTTCGCTTACAGTTATCGAAGCAGACGTCAGATGACAAGTAGTATTGCCCGTATGGGTAACGGTATAATAATAATTGCCTCCGTAACCGGCAGGAGTGGTAGGAATAGTAAGGGTTTGTCCGGTTTGTCCCGATATTAACGTACCGTTGTGATACCACGCAAATGTATAACCGCTGGTTGATTGTAAGCCAATCACTGCAGTCAGTGTTATAGAGCTACAATTGTTGGCAACACTCATGGTGGTTTGCGCTAATATTTCCTTTACACTTAAATTGTCCATTGCCAAGTTATTTCCGTTTTGTCCATGGTCTTCATTAGCGAAGGCAATCCAAATACCGTTTGTTGCCGTACAGGGCACCACATAATCGAAAGCGAGAGTGAGCCATTGTCCGGTTTTATCTTGAATATTGCCGGTGGAGGCAATTAAATTCTGGTTTTGTTGCAGATTAGTAATATCGGTAGCATCATTACCGGTGGCAGGCATAACGAGGAACCCAAAATTCGGAGGGCTGGCGCTTGCATTTAACCGGACATAATCGGCACTCATTCGATAGACGTGACCGGGTGTAACCGCCGTTACTTTCTGCATATAAAAAGGCTTATTGACGGTAGCATCCGAGTTAAAAATAAGGAAATAGTTGGTTGGATTGGCTATGTTGGTTTCATATTTATCATATATAGTGAACCAAGTTCCTGAAGTGGAAGTTGGCAGGCTAAACATTCCATTGGTGGAAGTAGCTATAACATAATAACCAACGCCGGGTGCCATGGGTATTTGTACAGCCGAGTTACTGCCGTCACTTTTTAAGAAAGAATAAAAATTGCTGTATGTTGGTTCACTGAATCCAAATTTATAATAAGTTTGCGAGGAAGATAATGGCGGAGCAACCGTTACTTGAGGATTAATAGAAATGCTTTGCGGCGCAGGCGAAGTACTGTTCAGTGTTGTGTTATTGACATAAGCGCGATTAGGCGGCTGGGAGTAAACCATGTTCAGATTAGGACTGGTTATGGTTGGATAGAGATTTGTAGTATTCACTCCGGTTACGCCATCGTTGGTAGTTCCGAAATTATAGTTAGTCAACAACTCGGGTCCATAATTCTGTGCATAAATTTCGTTATAACCATAAATTAGTCCTAACAAAGCGAGAAGTAGTGTTTTTATTTTCATAAGACTTATTATTAAGATATTTTGTTGTCTTTAGTTATAAATAAAACACTTTAATGTATAGGAAGTTTTTTTAAAAAGATATAAAAAATGTTAATAAATAATTATTCGTATTATTGCTCTTTTCAATAAAATAATTGATATTCCATGTTGCAGGATTATTTCCAATATACTTATGTAAAAAATGATATTACAAAAAGTAAAAAATTATTACATTTACACAAATTTTTAGATAAATGGATACATTATTATAATGAATTGGATAGATTTCATATTAGCAAGTATTATCTTATTTGGAATTGTTCGCGGATTAATGAAAGGATTTGTCCTCGAAGTAGCTTCATTTGTAGGTGTGATAATAGGAATTTTTATTGCACGTATGTTTTATGTCAGTTTGGCGTTAAAACTCGAAGTTTGGCTGGATATTAACCTGCATTATGCCAAGCCGTTGGCTTTTGTTATCATCTTTTTTGCGATGGTAATACTCGCTCATTTAGTAGCGAGAGTGATTAGCAAACTCGTAAAAGCCATTGCGCTTGGCTGGCTTAACAAGTTGTTGGGTGCGGTTTTTGGTGCGTTCAAGTTTGTTATTATATTGAGCATTACCATTACTGCCATCGAAATTTTTAATGCGAAAACGCAATTGATTTCTAAAGAAACAATCGAAAAATCTATTTTGTATAAACCGATAGAGAATGTTTTACCGTTTGTGATGCCATATCTAAAAACCGAAACAACAGATTCTTAAAATAGAGAAGCTGTCTCAAAAGAACGCAAATTACGCAAAAACTATATTGCTTATAACAATATTAATCTTTTTTTGATTTGCGTAATTTGCGTTCTTTTGGGACAGTCTCTTTTGTCATTGTTACCGGATTTTAAGACATAAAGTCTGAAAATCTTGAATTATTCATAAGCTCCCATATTCAACATACTAATTTCTTTTTCTGTCAAAAAGCGGTATTTTCCGCGAGGAAGATTTTTCTTGGTTAATCCTGCAAAATAAACGCGGTCGAGTTTTTCTACTTTGTAGCCGAAGTGTTCGAAAATTCTTCTCACAATTCTATTCCGACCGGAATGTATTTCGATGCCGACTTGTTTTTTGTCACCTTCTTCAACGTAGCTGATGCTGTCGGCGTGTATTTCGCCGTCTTCCAATGTGATGCCGTTGGCAATGGCTTCCATGTCGGCTTTAGTAAGCGGTTTGTCGAGGAAAACGTGGTAAATTTTCTTTTTATTGTATTTTGGGTGTGTCAGTCGCGCTGCCATGTCACCGTCGTTGGTAAGCAATAGCACGCCGGTGGTGTTTCTATCCAATCGTCCGACCGGATAAACACGTTCATTGCATGCACCTTTGATTAAATCCATCACGGTATAACGCTCTTGCGGGTCTTCCGATGTGGTAACGCAATCTTTGGGTTTATTGATAAGAATATAGACTTTGGCTTCCGATTTAATCAGCTGGTCGTGAAATAATACTTTGTCTGTCATCTTCACTTTTGAGCCGAGTTCGGTTACGACTTCGCCGTTTACCGTTACAACGCCTGCCTTAATATACTCATCGGCTTCGCGGCGCGAGCAAATGCCGGCGTTTGACAAAAAGCGGTTTAATCGAATGGAATCTGTTGCTTTCAGCGTTCTTTTTTTATGCTCAATCTGCTTTTTTAAGCTGTATTTTGCGTTTGGGTCGTAAGATGCATCTCTCTTTTGTGGTTTGGAAAAATTATCTCTTGTTCTTTTTCTGTCGCCAAAATTGTCGGCATCGCGGTATGGTTTGCGTTCCTCGAAACGTGGTTTTCCTGTATTTTCCTCTCTTGAAAATGGTTTTCGTTTCTCAAAGCGAGGTTTGTCAATATTGCTTTCCCTCGAAAACGGTTTATCCGAATCGCGACGTGGTCTTCCGAAAGAGCTTGGTTTTGAATCTCTTGACGACCTGTCCGAATCAAATTTTCTATCGGAAAAACGTTTGTTGTCATCAAAATTGTCAGTATCACGATGCGGTTTTCGCTCAAAGCGAGATTTAGGATTGCTGTTCCGATTATCTCTGTTATCTTTCGAAAACGGTTTATCTGTATCGCGACGCGGTCTGCTAAAAGCGGTTGGTTTTGAATCTCTTGCAGGTCTTTCAGAATCGAATTTTTTACCGGAAAACCGTGTTGTCCTTTTTCTATCCTCGTTGTCGGCAGACGAATCAAAATCTTTGTTTTCTCTTTTTCTGAAATTATCATTATAAGAACTTTTTTCTGTTTTGCGGGTAGTTCTTGTTCTTGATTCCGAAACAGGTTTTTCTGTTCTCTTTCTATTGAAATTATTTGTTTTCACGGTATTTTGTTGTATTAGTGAAATTTGAGCCGACAAAGATAATAAAAAATGACAAGAATTTTGTATCTTAGCAGTTTCAACTGAAATTTGTTGATGAAATACGAAAATAAGATGTTTAATGCCGTTAGGCATTGTCGCTTGGTAGAAAATATTTCCGAATATGGGACATATTCCATACAGAATGCAACCTGTGTGCAAAAGAATCATTTTACCGATCGCATCATTCCTAATGGAATGATATTTTAAGAACAATAAAAAATGTACATTATGAAAATAAAATCTTTATTAAACAGGTTTATTTTACTCTGCTTGTTACTATTAACCTGTTTTTCCATGCAATCTCAAACCATAAAATGGCAAGATTATTCAGACAAAACATTTGTTTACGAAATCAGTAGTAAAGAAGCCGAAAAACTTATCAAAAGCCGAAAACAAGACAGTCTTGTGCTGAAAATGCTTCACACGCAAGTGGCTTCTTTTACAGATAAATGGGAAAATCAGCCCGAACAAGGTCATTTTATTTTTGTAACTATCAACAAAAATCAGCTCAATTTTCAATATGTGCCGATTATTCCTTTTCAATTGTTTCTTCATAAGGAATATGGCGTATTGACGTTGCAAGTTGTTGATAAAGAAGATAGTATTTGTGATAACGCAAAAATAAGAATTCACAATAAAGGCTGGTTTAATACGCGTGTACATTTTGATAAGGAAAGCCAAACTTATTCCATTGAAGAATCTTCACAAAATAGAAATAGGTTATTAACAGTTGAATTAGATAAATTCAAAGCGATTTTTGACCTTCAAAAATTCTTGGTTAATTCTTGGTACGGAAGCTATTACGGCAATTATGATTCGCCCGATTTTTACAGCTACATGATTACGGATAAAAACAAATATAAACCGCGCGAAATTGTTCGGTTTAAATCGTATGCGCTTTCGGGAAGCAAAAGACCATTGAGAAAAGATTTAGATGTCTGGCTGAGAACTCCTGATTGGAAATGGAAAAAGATTACAACCGTTAGTCCATATAATCCGGGCGGATATGCAGGCGAAATAGCGTTGCACGATTCGTTGAAATTGCGGTTGGATAATTTTTACTCCATAGAACTTCGAGACAAAAAGCGTGTTGTGGCGCGCACAAATTTCAGATACGAAGATTATGAATTGCACGACATTCAAAAATTTCAAGTGGAATTGAAAAACAAAGTGCAATTTTATCCTGATACGAATCGCTTAGAAATTATGGTAACCGATGCAAATGGATTGATTCTGCAAGATATGAAAGCCGAAGTATTGATTAGAAGGCGAAGCGTTAGTCGTTCATATGTTGATATTCTGACAATTCCCGACACGATTATGTTTCAGCAAGTTGCGTTAGACAATTCCGCGCCTACAATTGTAAATATTCCGCCACAGATTTTTGGTGAATCCGATTTGACTTACGAAGTACAGGTAAAAACGCTTACGGTTGATAATCAACTGAAAACATCAACTCAAACTGCGTCATTTTATCGTTACCATCAACAATTAGATTATATTACGCGAAACGATACTATCAGATTTGTGTTCAACGAATCGGGACGAGAGAAAAAAGCGAAAGCCGAACTTTCGTACAATGACTCTAACGAGAAAAAACAAATAGAACTTCCGTATGAAGAGCCTTTTTCTCAAAAAATAAAATCGTATGATTTCAATATACCGGAATCTGATTTTCATGGAAGCATACGAACAGAAAGTATTAATCCGAAATTAAACATAGAATTCAGCATTGTAAGCAATATACTTCATATTAAGCTCATTAATCCGTTGAATCTGGAAGTTTCGTGGTATTTTTATCAAGGCGCATCGTTGAAGGAAAGAGGTTTTGGTACAGCATTCGATATTGAACATAACGAAGTAGACTTGTCGGTAGTTCATTATGTGGAAATATTTTATCTCATGGGTGGAAAAGAGCAGGTTTTCAGGCAAACTTTTCAGCCTAAATCCGAACATTTGTCGGTAGATATTGATTTGCCCGAACGGATATTTCCTGGACAAACGCTCGATGCCACCATTACCGTAAAAGATAGTCGGGATAATCCGGTACAAAATGTTGACTTGACGGCTTTTGCCGTGAATAGCCAGCTGAATTATCATGTTCCTGATTTGCCGTATTACGGCGATTCGCCTCGCACGCGCGAACAGCGTTCGAGTTACGGCATCAACAAAAAGAACTTTTTGTTGAGTATGCCGTTAGATTACGAACGTTGGAACAAAATTGCAGGTCTTGACGAAATGAATTATTACCGTTTTACTTATCCGCGAAATACTACTTTTACATGTACGGTTGATACGCCAGATTCGACAACGCAATTTGCACCATACATTATGAAAAACGGCAATGCCGTTGATATTTATGTGATTGAAGTAAACGATGTTCCGGTTTATTTTTCGTGGGCAGAACAGCCGCAGGGATATTCTTTTATCGCTCCGAATTCAAGGCAGCAACGGATAAAACTCCGATTGCATGATAGAGCTATTGTGTTGGAACCGATGCAATTAGAAAAAGGGAAGAAAACGATTATCAGTGTGGATTTAGACCACTTACCCAAAAACGCAAGAACAGTTCCACTTGATTTTAAGGACAAACAAAAGCGTTTTATTTTTTCAACGCATGAAGCAAATAATTACAAAAAACACTTGTCGCGCGTGCCGGTTGCTCCAAATAATGATTATACTCACTTGAAAGTTGGAAATAATGTTTATACTGTTTTTCATCCTTGCTTGCAAACGGCAAGAAGAACTCAAAACGCCAATGTGTTGGTTGGTCCAATTTCGCAGGGCAAAGCTCAATATATGAACGGCGTTACATACAAACACGAAAATGGATTTCGGTGCGAATACGACGAAAATGTCATATACAAATATCCTCTCGAACAATTTTATCCTAATACGTTGCGGTTTTCGTCGAATAATAATTTCCAGCAGTTGAACGATTTCGCGCTTACGCCAACGGTATTGAAGGAAAAAACAGAAAAATGTAAAATCGAAACAAGCAATTATCATCCACGCGCGATTCAAATTTCGCAAAACGGATTGAGCCTTAATTTCCGCTTGCCAGAAAAAGTGGATTCGTCGGGCGTTTCCAATTTATTATTAAAAGAACATAAAACAGGAAATATAATTTTTCCGAATGTATTGCGCAATAATTCACGGCAATATCCTACTATTGAACCTGGCATTTATGATGTTATATTATTGTATAACAGCGGAAAATTTCTTGAATGGAAAAATATTGAATTTAAGAAAAATACTTATACCGAAGTGGATATGACCAAGCTGAAAATCAATGCGCCGACCGAAGATTCGTGGAAATGGCTTCAGTTGAGAACGGCTAATGTTGTGCCTGTACAAACTTCGTCAAGAAGAGATTGGGAAGAAAGAAGTTATTCGTTGAATGTACCAAGACCTGACCCACGAAATATTGTAAGAGGAACAGTTGTTGATAAACACGGCGAAGAGCTAATCGGTGTATCGGTTTTAATAGTAGGAACAACTTTTGGTACCATAACCGGCATAGATGGCGATTTTCAGTTGGCGGTAAATTACGGCGATATACTTCAATTTAGTTATGTCGGTTTTGTAACTAAAAAAATGCGCGTGAATCCGGGCGATGAAATAAGCGTTGTGTTAGAAGATGATGCGATAGCGCTTGAATCATTTGAAGTAGTTGGAATAGGTTTTGGAACAGCAAGAAGAAGTGATTTGACAGGTGCAATCGCTGGATTATCTGTAAGAGGTGCGAGTAGTATCTATGGAAGTGCAACTCCGCCTGCTCCGCCAGAAGAATTAGAAAACACAGCTGTTCAACAAGAAATAGAAGAAGCCGAAAACAAATTGTATTACGAATTGATGCAGTTGAATGGTTTGCGTTCCAATTTTTCAGATGTTGGTTTTTGGCAACCGGCGTTGGTTACAGACAAGAAAGGCGAGGCTTCTTTTACGGTAACTTTTCCCGATAATATTACGAAATGGAATGCTGTGATTTATGCCATGAATCGCCGTTTGCAAACGGGAACATTGCGCCAAGATATAAAATCGTATAAACCATTGATGGCAGAATTGAGAACACCGCAGTTTTTGGTAACTGGCGATTCGTGTACTGTGGTGGGAAATATTCGTAACTACACCAAAGATAATGAAATAACAGGAAATATCAGATTTACATTGAATGATGCAGATACATTGTTGAATAAAAATATTACGTTCAGCTCTTCGCATCAAGATTATATAATGCTGACGCCAAACAGCTCGGACAGCATTACGGCAACTTACCTGTTTACTCGAAACGATGGTTATAATGATGGCGAAAAACGCACTATAACCATTGAGCCACAAGGCACGGAAATAGCCGATGGAACATTGAGTATTTTGCGGAATAATGACAAGCTGACTGTAACAGCCGATAAAAATGAAGATGTATATGTAACCATTTCAGCAAAACAATTAGATGTTTATCTTGACGCTTCTCGTTATCTGATGGGATATCGCTATGCGTGCAACGAACAGTTAGCTTCCAAATTAATCGGTTTGTTGAATTATAAAATTTACCAACAATACAAGGGCGAAAAATTTAGATACGATAGTAATGTCAATGATATTATAAGAAGATTGCTTAATAACCAAAATGGAGATAGATTGTGGTCGTGGTTCGGGCAATCGTCCAATACTTCTTATTGGATGTCGGCACACGTATTGCGAGCATTGACAATGGCAAAAAATGCCGGTTATACTGTCAGATTGAATTTGAGTAAAATAGAACAGGAATATGCAGACATAGCATCATATCGCCAATCTTCTCGACGAGATATTGGAATTCTACATGCGTTGTCGGAACAAAATGCGCAACAAGATTACAGCGAGGCTGTAAAATTACTGCAAAGTCAAGCGCTAAACCTTAATGATAGATTATTGCTGATGGAAATTTCACAGAAACAAGGATTGGATTATTCTACCGAAGAAATTACCAAATACTTGAAAAAAGATGCGTTTGGCGCAGTTTATATTGATGATGGTCAGCATCATAGATGGTATTCAAATGAATTGATAAATACGCTCATTGCTTATCGTATTGTGAAAAAAGATTCTACGTTGCAACACTTGATAGAACCGATGCAAATGTATATTTTGGGAACAAGAAGATATGGTTGGAATACTTATCAAGCAGCTTCTGCCGTAGCAGCTGTTTTGCCGGATATTGTCGCTGAATCAGGACGAAAAAACAAACCGGCTACGGTAATAATCAGCGGAAAAGAAAACAAAACAGTAACGGAATATCCATATAAAATGGTGTTGCATTCCGGCGAACAGTTAAACATAGAGAAAAAAGACGGCGCGCCGCTTTTCTATTCTGCTCATTCCGTAAAACGAGTAACAGAAGAGCGAATCGGTGATGCTTTTGAAGTATCAACAAGATTTGAAAACAACAGCAATATTCTAATCGGCGGAAAACCTGTAAATCTGAATGTAACAGTAAAAGTAAAACAGAGAAACGCCGAACATGTTATGATTGAAGTGCCTATTCCGGCAGGTTGCAGTTATGCGTCAAAAAGACAAAGCTGGAGTAATCGAGAAGTTTATCGCGAGCATTTCAAGGAAAAAGCAGTTATTTTCTGCGAAAGTTTACCGATTGGAACATACACGTTTACGATACAATTACTTCCGCGCTACACGGGAAAATATATATTGAATCCGGCAAAGGTCGAAATGATGTATTTTCCTATTATCAATGCAAATAATGCGTTGCGTAAGGTGGAAATAAAGGAGTAATCTCATTAACATTTCTTTACAAATCATATCGAAAAACGACTCAATTATTAAAAAACCTTTCATAATGTTATATTTAACTTAGTTTATATTTAAAAATCTTAAAATCAGCTTGTGAAATTTATTTTTTTTAGATTTTCTTAAACGTTCGTTAACGTTAGCACTATATAAAAGCTCTTATTTTTGTTGCGTACAAATCGTAATTAGAATATGAGCACACGTATTTTCATAATAACTTTTCTGTTATCAAACTCTTTGTTTGTACATTCAAGAGCTTTGAACAATAGCGATACAGAAACTTGGGACGGTTCTCCTTTCCCGACAGAAGCTCCGGTCGATTATCCTGTCGACTTAGATTTAATGGGTTTTGAACAAGACCCTTTCATAGAGCAATCTTATACAGTGCAAAGTGCGCCTCCGGGATTTGAAGACTATGATGGACTCGGTAGGGAAATGCCTGTTGGCAATGCTATTCCGGCTGTTTCATTATTTGCCGGTTTCTATGCTTTCTTTATAATGTTCAAAAAAAGAAAACAAAAGCAAACTATTTGTAAATCGTAAATTAAATATTATCCAAAACCTAAAATCTTCAAATTATGATAAAGAAATTATTACTCTTTGCAATTTTTATCGTTGGAACGTTATATGTTTCGGCAGATGTTATTCCTTTTTCCGGTTCAACATGGACAGATTTAAGGAATACAATTTCAAGCGCGAATGATGGCGATACCATTGTTATTTCTAACAATGTTTCCGATGATGGTAGTGGAGCAATTATTCTTGATAAAAACATTACTATTCAAGGCGCAAATCCTCAACCTACACTTACAATGACAGGTGCGAGTCGTCACTTTGTAGTAAATGACAGTACAACTATTAAAAATCTCGTATTGAGTGGTAGTAGCAATGGTGGTGGAATTGAAGTTGGCAATGGTTCCACATTAATAGCAGATAGCTGCTTGTTTAATAACAACACATCAGGTGATTTTGGTGGCGGCATTTATGGAGATTCCGGTAGTAATATTATTATAAGTAATTCCACTTTTTCAAATAATGAAGCGGTTAGTCAAGGCGGCGGAGTCTACGCAGGCGGATATTTTACTTCAGAAGCTAATACCTTTGTAAATAACAATGCTGGCGATGGAGGTGCGATGTTTTTGGCTGATACGGTAACTATTTCAAACAACACATTCAGTAACAATACAGGAGTAGCTGTATATGTTGGTAATTCAGCTCAAACTGTTATCAAGTTTTCAACTTTTAATGCTAATGAAATATCTGCTATTTATTATGAAAATGCCGGTAATCAAACCCTTATTGGTAACATCATTTACGGAAATGGTACTACGGAAATAAATGTAATACCTAACTTTGCTATTTATAATATTGTACGCGCTATGGACTTAGGCGCTACCAATATGAATATTCCTGCCGGAAAAGTCGACAGTATTTTTACAGTAGCAGATAATTCTACCGATGTGGTTACACTTGCCGACAATGGAGGATTTACCCAAACATTTATGATTAAAGAAGGTGGTCCGGCACAAAATTTTGTACCGGATTCGGTAGCCGGACCGGTTGATACTGACCAGCGAGGTTTGCCTCGCAACATTTCCGGTTGTCCTTATTATGATGCAGGTTCAGTAGATATACAAACGATTGATGTTCAAGTAACTTACATTATAAATCCGATTGTGGTTGCCAATGGAGAGACATTAGATATAAGTAACGAAATAGTTGAGCAATCCGGCATTAGTAGATGGCTGTATTATGGTACAAGCACAGATAGATATAATGGTACAAATTCAATCTCATCGGTTATTACTTTTCCTGATACAGTATATGCCCAATGCATATCTTTCTCTAATTGTCCTACCAATGCAGATCTTTACGCTTCCGCTACGGCTTATCAACAAGTAACGGTTACTATTACGTATAACAATCCCGGTTCATACTCTACTGCTATTCCTACTTGTGTTAGTGCTGCACAAGCCGAAGCTTGGGGCGGCGGCGGTGGTGGCGGCGGTGCTCGTTCCAATGTAAGTTGTCAGGCAAATGGCGGTGGCGGTGGTGGTGGCGCTTATGCATTAAAAAATTATACCGGCGGAGCGGTTCTTTCACTGTCAGTAGCCAACGGTGGTGTGAGAGGAGAGAATAATGAAAGAGGTTATGCAGGACAATCAACAACTATTACTTCTGCCGGGTTAACGGTTACAGCCGGTGGTGGTGGTGGCGGAACAAATCATAACTGTACTGCTATTGGTACCAGTGGAGATGGAATGGGAGGCAGTGGAGGCATAGCAATTGGAGGAGATATTAATCAGAATGGAGGAAATGGTTACAACTATAATGCTAATCCTGCAAGCAGTGGAGGATTAAGTCCGAATGGAGGTGGCATTACCGGACAACCGGCTAATGGAAACTATGCCATACCCGGAAATTTTCCCGGTGGTGGTGGTAGTGGTGCACGTGTTAATGCATTTTTTGCCCAGTTGGAACCCGGTGCTCGTGGCGCCAATGGTCGTGTCGTTGTTACATTTAGCTTTTCTCTACCGGTTATAAGCGGAGCTACCAACATTTGTGATTGCGGACCATCAACACTAATATTGAGTGTGTCTAATCCTTGCAGTTCAGCAAGTTATACATGGAGACTTAATGGAAATATTGTAGGAACCGGCACTACGCTCACTACGACAGCCCAAGCAGGAACTTATACCGTAGAAGCAACTATAAGTAGCTATACTTATACCGGTGCTGCTACAGTGGCAACTTCCGGTCCGGGAATAATGTATAGTGGTGGTAACTTTATACTTACTTCGGCAGCTCATTATGTAACAACCTATCCGGCTCCTCAAGAAACTACATGGCAAGACGGCGGAGCAGCTTCGAATTGGAATGACGCTGCCAACTGGTCTAATGGAGTACCATGTCCATGTACTAATGTAACCATTCCTACTGGAACAAACAGTTATCCGATATTACAATCAGCAACAGCTGCTTATCCACAACCAGCTTGCGATACCATTTATTTCCAATTTGGTAGCGAAGTAGCTAAAACCAACTATTTACAATACAATGCAGCCAAAGTTGATTTAACGCTTCAATCGAATAGTTGGTACACAGTAGCGCCTGTATTGCAACAACAATATTCGGGAGATTTCTTTGCCGATGAAACAACATTCCGTAAAAATCCTACGTATTACATGATGTACTATCAAATGCAAAATCCACAAAATAACCAATTTAATGGTTCGGCTACTTGGTCAGCGCCGTTCAATACTTTGGACCAGTTGCTACCGCTATGTTCGGGACAAGCTGTTTGGGTAGATAATGGAAATCAACCTAATGGTAATTTTACGATTCATTTTCCGAAAGATAGCACAAGATATGCTTATTACAACCAATTCGACCAAGTGAGCCGTTATTCCGGAACAATAGCTCGTGGCAATCAATACAGATTTATTTACGAAGGAAATGCTAGTTACCAAACCAATGGAAACGGAACTTTTACGCAAAATTTTGATAATTCAAATGGATTTGGACAACTGATAGTAGGAAATCCTTATATGTCACATTTGGATATAGTGAAATTTCAAGATATAAACAGCACTTATTTTGCATCAAGTTTCTATATCTGGAAATCGGGAAGTCCAACAGAAGCTTATACTTACGAGTCGTACCTAATTGAAAATGGACAAGTAGTTGTAAATACCGAAGGTACACCATCTTCAGATTTTCAAGTATCTCCCATGCAATCGGTAATTATGAATGTAGAAAATTCGACAATAAGTTCACTGCCGATTCAGTTTACGCCCGATATGTCAATAACAGTTCCGGGAGCGACTCTTCAAGCCAGAGCTATGTCTGACAATATGATAGACGATGTGATAAAACTTGAAATATTACGTTCAAATGTACGTCAATCCGGTATAGCTATTCGTTATCGCACAGGAGAAAACAAACATTTTAGCAGTAAAAAAGATGTAGGAACACTTATTTCAAACAGTGTTGTTGATTATGTGTCGTTGTATGCGTTGGCAGATGGCAAAGCACTTTCTATCTATACATTAGGCGACCTTGATACACCGATAAATTTGGGTATTTCGATAGGCAGTCGCCTTAAAACCGAAATCAACAGCGGAAAACGAGAAACATACAGTATTCGGTTACCTAATGGAACTTTTCAATCAGACGAAATAGAAGTGTATTTGTATGATATGGAAAAAGATTCGATACACGATTTAGCATCTTCTTCTTACGATTTTGTATATGAAATAGGTGCAGACCTTGTCGGCAGATTCCAATTATATGCCGAATATGTTGATCCGGGAGATCCTACAATCTCGAACGATAATACAATAACAGCAACCGAAATTGTGATTAGCAAAACCGATGAAAAAATTACAGTTGTAAGTGCTAAAGACGATCCGGTTAAAAACATTAGCGTGTTTAGTTTGACCGGAATCCAACTATATGAAAAAACAAATTTGAATGTAACAAATTGGTCTTTCCCATATCCGCAACGTAATCAAATTGTTATAGTCAATGTTCAAACGGAAAAAGCGTTTAAAACAGAAAAGTTATCAGAATGATAAAATCAAGAAGTTATGACACAAGTAAAAATAAGACGAGTTTACGAACCCGAAGAAAAAACCGATGGTTATCGTGTGTTGGTAGATAAATTATGGCCCAGAGGCATCAAAAAAGAAAATCTGCATTACGACTTGTGGGCAAAAAACATCACTCCATCGACTCTTCTTCGCCAATGGTATCACGAAGATGAAGAAGGTCGTTGGGAAGAATTTCGCAAGAAATATACAACTGAGTTGGAAAATTCTCCTGCAGTCAACGATTTTATCAACGAGATAGAAGGACAAAAAGTTGTAACGCTGTTGTATGCCTCCAAAAATGCGGCGGAAAACCACGCACTTATTTTGCAAGAATTTCTGCAGAATAAACTGTAAAAAAGAACGCAAATGACGCAAAAAACGCAAATTTACGCAAATCAACTATTTGTCATTGTGGGCCTGACCCGCAATCTCTTTATTTTTTAGGAGATGCTGAACCACCGGTCAGCGTTAGCTAATCAAGTTCAGCATGACAGAAGTTTGCGTAAATTTGCGTTTTTTGCGTCATTTGCGTTCTAATACTATTTTTCGCCCTTGCTTAAACTGCTGTGTTTCATTATTTTTGCATCAATATAAAAAATAATTTCTTCGGCAATATTGGTGATGTGGTCACCGGCGCGTTCCAATTTACGAATAATGCCGATTAAGTTTAAGCAGTCTTCAGCCGAGTCGTGATTTTTCTTAATATAATTAGCCAAAATAGGAACAGCACTATTTTTGATTTCATCAACAAAATTATCTTGCGCGAAAACAGAAACAGCCATCGTGGTATCTTCTTGATTAAAAGCATCTTGTGTTTTTTGCATCATCGATTTTACTTCTTCTATCATTTCAGACAATCGAAGTTCTTTAATCAAATCCGCGTCTAATGGCTCTTTGTAATCGGTTATGAATCGAGCTACGCCTTCCGCAAAGTCGCCAATACGTTCCAAATCAGTAGTTATTTTCGAGATAGCGAGAATAAACCGCAAGTCAATTGCCACCGGACTGAGTCGTGCCAAAACATCTTCTACGTCGCTGTCTATTTTTAACTCGTAAACATTCACACGTTTTTCGTTGATAATAACTTGCTGCGCCAATTCTCTATTCAGTGTTAGAACCGCTTCGCCTGCTCTAAAAATCTGCGTGTACACCAATGTCCACATTTCCTGAATTTCTCGTTTGAGAGAATTCATTTCTGATTCCATAAATTTTACCATAATCAAATAAATTTTAAAGCCCCCTAAATCCCCCTCAAGGGGATTTTAAGACGATGCTTCTGTAAGTCTCCCTGAGGGAGATTTAGAGGGCTTGTTTATCCAAACCTTCCTGTTATATAATTTTGTGTCGATTCTTTTTGCGGATTCGTGAATATTTTTTTCGTATCGTCATACTCAATCAATTCGCCAAGATAAAAATAAGCAGTTTTGTCGCTCACGCGTGCCGCTTGTTGCATATTATGTGTTACAATAATAATCGTATAATCCTTTTTTAACTCGTAAATCAATTCCTCAATTTTGGCAGTCGAAATCGGGTCGAGAGCCGAAGCAGGTTCATCCATCAGCACTACCGACGGTTCTATAGCTAATGTTCGCGCAATGCACAAACGTTGCTGCTGTCCGCCGGAAAGAGCTAACGCCGACTTTTTCAAGTTGTCTTTTACCTCGTTCCAAAGCGCGGCTTTTTGCAGCGATGTTTCCACTTTTTCAGCAATTATATTTTTATCTTTTACGCCGTTTACGCGAAGTCCGTAAGCCACATTCTCGAAAATGGTTTTAGGAAACGGATTCGGTTTTTGAAAAACCATTCCCACTTCTTTGCGTAATGTATCCACATTCAAGCCTTTATCGTAAACGCTTTTGCCGTTTACCAAAATTTCGCCCGATGTTTTTACGCCGTCGATGAGGTCGTTCATGCGGTTAAAGGTACGCAATAATGTTGATTTTCCGCAACCCGAAGGACCAATAAAAGCCGCTACGGTATTTTCTTCCACTTGAAGGTTTATATTTCTTAGCGCTTGAAATTCGCCGTAAAACAAATCAAAATTTCGTGCTTCTACTTTTATGTTCATATTTTGTTATAAATTACATTCATATACGTCTTTACGTTTTTAAGATATTTTTTTTCTGTAATGCCTGCGTATCGTATTGGCAATAAGGTTCATAATTAATACGATAGCGATAAGTACCAATGCCGTTCCATAAGCCATTGGGCGCGCTTTTTCGATGTTTGTGCCGCTTGTTGTGAGCACATATAAATGATACGGAAGCGCCATTACTTGGTCGAAAATACTTGTTGGCAATTTCGGTAAAAAATACGCCGCAACGGTAAATAAAATTGGTGCCGTTTCGCCCGAAACACGGCTGATGGAAAGAATCAATCCGGTTATAATATTGGGAAAAGCAACGGGCAATACTACTCTTCCGATGGTTTGCAATTTAGTGGCACCTAATGCGTAACTTCCTATTCGTAGGGAATCATCAACCGATTTCAATGCTTCTTCGGTGGTACGTATAATAATCGGCAGCACCATTAATCCCAATGTTAACGAACCTGCTATGATAGAATCGCCAAAATTCATCGTGTGAACAAAAAGCGCCATTCCGAAAAGTCCGAAAACGATAGACGGAATACCTGCCAAATTATTGGTCATCGAACCAACAAATCTTTTAAACCACGAATCTTTCAAGTATTCGTTGAGGTAAATGGCAGAAAGTACGCCAATCGGAAATGCGAAAATCATACTTACAAATACTAAGCAAAGTGTTCCGACAATGGCAGGAAAAATTCCACCTGCCGTCATTCCGTCTTTTGGCATTGCAAACAAAAATTCCCAACTGATAACCGAGATTCCTCTCACGAAAATAAATCCGAGTATGAGAAATAGAATTCCCACTACCATCATACTAATCAATCGGAAAAAATTGAAGGCAATAAATTCGCTGACTTTTTTTGAAAATAATTGCATATGAAAATGAATTGAAAAAACCTAACAGGTTTCCAAAACCTGTTAGGTTTAAGGAATTTTTTATTTGTGTTCTTTTGCTTTTACTAACTCTACTAATGAGTTGAATATAAATGTGATAAAAAACAGGATAATGCCCAATGCGAACAACGCTTTAAAGTGCGTTCCGCCAAACGGAGCTTCGCCCAATTCGGCGGCAATTGTTGCCGGAATGGTTCTTACAGGCTCGAGCAATGTGCGCGGAATGACTGCGGCGTTTCCCGTAACCATCAGCACAGCCATCGTTTCGCCGATAGCGCGCCCAATACCTAATATAAACGAAGCCATAATTCCTGATTTGGCATAAGGTATTACAATTCTTAGCGTTGATTGCCAACGCGATGCGCCCAAAGCTAAACTTGCTTCTTTCAGTGTTTGCGGTGTAGTTCGCAAGGCATCTTCCGAAATAGTAATGATAGTCGGCAATGCCATAATTGCCAATATGATACTTCCTGCCAATGCAGTTTCGCCTACAGGCAAATTAAATGTACTTTGAATAAACGGAACCAAAATCACAAGTCCGAAAAATCCATAAACCACTGATGGAATACTTGCCAACAGTTCGATTAACGGCTTTAAAACACTTCTTACTTTTTCGCTTGCCACTTCAGCCAAATAAATGGCAGTAATTAATCCGATAGGCAATGCAAAAAGAATAGCAAAAAATGCTACCCAAAGCGTTCCCAAAATCAAAGGCAATACACCAAATTGAGCTGCAGGCGTGATGGTTGGATACCAAAGCGTTCCGCCGAAAAAATCGGAAAGTGAAATGTTCGGTATCGACAATAGTCGTCCTTGAAAATCGGTAAGATAAAATTGCTTATTAAAAAAGGCAATAACGTTTTTGTTTTCGGAAATGAATTTGTTAACAAGTTGCGGAACATTCTCAAACTCTGCGCCAAGTTCTTCTTCCGAAAAATACCTGTCTATATCGTCTAACGTAAAAATTTCGATAGGTGCATCTTCACCGCCAACTTCTTCCCAATTTGTAATATCGCGATTAAAAATTTCCTTAACCTGCACTGCCGAAAGTTTCTGAACGGGATTGTTTTTGTTCAACGCAAGCGCGTAATGCTCATCAACAGGCGAATCATTAAACAATCCGATTCCTGATTTGAACAGAAAAACAACAATAAATAATACGGTAAGAGTTGTAACGGTGCTACTCGTAAACAGAACTCCTTCGATAAATTTTTCTACAATTTTGCGTAGTTTCATGCTTTACTTCATAAAAGGCGCGAATGCACGAAAAAGCACGAACGCGCGAATTTTAATACCAAAATCTTTACAACTATTAAAACCTTTTTTATCCATTTTTTGACTTATTTAATACTTTCTTATATTCGTGCTTTCGCCCTTTCGTGCATTCGTGCTTATTTTGCAGGCACAGGAACGTATCCTTCTTTTGCTACAAGAGCTTGACCGACAGGAGACAATACATATTCGATAAATGGAGCAACTTTTTCTGCGTCTGTTGTCAAGTAATAATAGAACAACGGGCGCGTAATAGGATATGTCAGATTTTGCGCGTTTTTAACCGATGGCGCAACAAACGTTTCGCCTTGGTCGTAAGACACTTCCAACGCTTTTATGCTGCTATCCAAATAAGCCAATCCAACATAACCGATAGCGCTGGGCGTTTGACCGATAGACTGAATAATTGAACCCGTTGCAGGCATCATCAACGCCGAAGAAACAAAATTTCTTTTCTGTAATACTTCTTCTCTGAAAAACTCGTAAGTTCCTGAACTCGTTTCTCTTGAGTAAACGATAATTCTTGAATCGTTTCCGCCGACTTCTTTCCAGTTGGTAATTTTACCGGTAAAAATATCTTCCAACTGCTCGCGAGTAAGTTGGCTTATCGGATTCGTCGGATTTACAATAACAGCCAGTGCATCGTACGAAAAGGTAACTTCTACAACTTCTTTTCCGTTACTTTGAAGTTCCATTTTTTCGCCCATCTTTATTTTACGAGATGCTTGTGCAATCTCTGTTGTTCCTGCCTGAAGCGATGAAAAACCAACGCCTGTGCCACCGCCGGTAACAGAAATGTTCGCGCCCGGATTTTCTTTAATAAAGTTTTCAGCTAATTTTTGAGAAATAGGCAAACAAGTGTCGCTGCCTTTTATTCTAATGTCGATTTTTTCAGTAGTTGTAGTTACACTTTTCTGTGAGCATGATACTAATGACATGATTAACACGGCGATGCTCAATACGGTTAGATTCTTTTTCATGATTCTTAAAGTTTAAAATTATACATTGCAAAATAACGTAATAAATATTACAATTCTATTACAAAAAGAATACAATAGGATTAATTAGTAACTTGTTTGTTTGTTTGTTTGAGAAGTTGTTTAAATCGTCAAAAATTCGTAACTTTGTATTATGCGTAAAAAATATATAATTATCGTAGCGTTTTTATCATTTTTCGTATCATCGTGCGAAAAGGAAAATGCAGACAAACCTATTTATTCGGTTTATTTCGAGATGGATTTACGAATAACGCCTTATAGCAAACTAACAGGACGAGCATCTACTTTTACGTGTCCCGATGAATATCCGGACGGTAGTTTGCATCCAAGTGTACGAGGAGCGGGATTTATTATTGTTCATACTCTCGAAGGTGAATACAGAGTTATTGATCGAACTTGCAGAAATCCAAGTTGCGAAGAAAAGAGAATTCCCGTGTTTATGGAAGAATCGCAAACCGGATTTGCGTATTGCAAGGAATGCAAATCGAGGTATTTTATGTTGCTTGGTTTTGGAACGGTCGAAAATGGACCCGCAAAAAAACCGTTGCGCACGTATCCAACGCCTGCGATTGTAACATATGATAATAAGTTAAGATATAGTTATACAGCGACATATTGAAGAATGTTGTAAAAGTTTTTCATACAGAGAAATTTTGTGTATCTTTGTCCCAACAAAAACAATTTATGTTTACTTCATTTAATACAGAGCTGGTGTAGTAAACAATCTGTACTCTTTTCTTACAGATTGTACCATTCGTTCGTTCTTGAATAATTCTGTTCGAGAGCATTTCTCTTATTTACATAATTAAAAATTTAATTTGCTTGCAATGGAATAATATCGCATTGTAAGTCAATTATATACATTCATCAAAAATAAAAAAATACAACAATGAATAATTTAAAAATTCGTCAAATACAACCACAGGAATATCCTATTTTAGCAGACTTTTTATATAACGCCATTTTTCTGCCACCTGATGCAGAACCTGTTCCGCGCGAAATAATTTTTGAGCCGGAAATCTTCACTTATATCAAAGATTTCGGCGGAAAAGACGATTGCGGCGTGGTAGCAGAAGAAAACGGAAAAATCGTCGGTGCAGCGTGGACGCGTATCATTCCGGGATATGGACACATTGATAATCAAACGCCTGAACTTGCTATTTCCGTTTTGCCCGAATGGCGAGGAAAATTAATCGGAACGCAAATGATGAACTTCCTTTTCTATTTACTTCGCAAAGGCGGTTACAAACAAACCTCGCTTTCGGTGCAAAAAAACAATCCGGCAGTACGATTTTATGAACGCTTGGGATACGAAATTACAGGTGAGAGATTAGACCATGTCGGCAACGAAGATTATTTAATGATTAAAAATTTGCAAAATATAAATGTAGAAGACCAAACCATTTACGATTTTGATATGAACATCATTTATGAATATTTTTCAAACGTAGAACGACAAGGACCCGGAAGTCCCGAAATAACACTCAAAGCATTGAGTTTTATCGATAATCTGACAAACAAGTCGAAAATTACCGATATCGGTTGCGGCACGGGTGGACAAACAATGACGTTGGCGCAAAACACGCCGAGCGAAATTATCGGCGTTGAATTATGGTCGGATTTTATCAATCAATTCAACAAAAATGCCCAAAACAAAAATCTTCAAGATAGAGTGAAAGGTATTGTCGGAAATATGGAGAATCTTCCGTTTCAAGAAGAAGAATTTGACTTGATTTGGTCGGAAGGCGCGATTTACAACATTGGTTTTGAACGCGGTTTGAGCGAATGGCGAAAATTTCTGAAAAAAGGCGGATATATCGCTGTTTCGGAAGCATCGTGGTTTACCGAAGAGCGACCTGCCGAAATTCAAAATTTTTGGCAAAATGCGTATCCCGAAATAGACACTATTTCAAACAAAGTTGCGCAAATGCAAAAAGCCGGATATATTCCTGTTGCAACATTTATTTTACCCGAAACTTGTTGGATAGATAATTTTTATGTTCCGTTAATTCCGGTACAGGAAGCATTTTTGAAAAAATATGCCGGCAATAAATCCGTAGAAGATTTTATTGCTTTGGAACGATATGAATCGGGATTATATTACAAATACAAAGCATATTACGGCTATGTATTTTATATTGGGAAGAAAATTTAAAGAGTGATGCCGGTAACGAGGCTGTCTCAAAAGTCCACAAATTACACAGATTTTCACTGATTAAAGAATTTTCATTTCTGATTATCAAAACAAAACAATTTGTGCTAATTTGTGTAATCTGTGGACAAATAACTTTTGAAACAACCTCTTTTCTCGTTTTTTTATTAGTTTTGTATTTCTAAAAATTATAATATGAATAAAGAATACATTTGTTATTGCGGTCTTTACTGTGGAAATTGTGCAGTTAAAGTGAAAGTTGAATCTGCATCGAAAGTCTTGTATGAAGAAATGCAGAAAGCAGGTTTTGAAGATGTAATACATATGATTCCCGATGGCGATAAATTCTGGTCGTTTCTAAAAAGTATGGTTACTGACGGCGTATGCATCTCTTGCAAAAAAGGAAGTGGAAATCCACAATGTGCAATAAGAATATGTGCAAAAGAAAAAAATGTCGAAATGTGCTCATTTTGCGAAAGTTATCCTTGTGAGCATTTCACAAGCGGACAATTTTCGGAAGTATATTCTACACTTAAAAACGACAATTCCATTCTTCGAGAGAAAGGTATAGAAGAATGGTCAAAACTTCAAGACGAGCGTCAAGAAAAAGGATTTGTTTATGGAGAAAAAGACAATGAATAAAATATGGTAGTCGAAAAAATTACAAATAATAAAAAGCAATTTCTTGATTTGTTATTGTTAGCCGATGAACAAGAAAATATGATTGATAAGTATTTGGAAATCGGAGATATGTTTGCATTGTACGATGATGATTTGAAAAGCATTTGCGTTGTAATTTCGATAGACGAAAGCACTTGCGAATTAAAAAATATAGCAACATACAAAAAATATCAAGGCAAAGGATATAGCAAAGCGCTGATAAAATTCATCTCTGATTTTTACAAAAACAACTATCAAACAATGCTTGTCGGAACAGGAGAAGTTCCAACAATATTGTCGTTTTATGAAAATTGTGGATTTGAAAAATCACATCGAATAAAAAACTTTTTTATTGATAATTATGATCTG
>Ga0082212_10002648_pt1 | contig 25888 bp, 20 predicted proteins | sample TergutNt197P3_FD_71548 | JGI IMG/M metagenome (GOLD analysis project Ga0082212, IMG submission 71548) | Neocapritermes taracua P3 segment gut microbial communities from Petit-Saut dam, French Guiana - Nt197 P3 | ecosystem: Host-associated > Arthropoda: Insects > Digestive system > Gut ...
TGGATGAACTCTGATGATGCGTGAATCGTCAGGCGGAGGCCGGCAGACGCACATCCCGGGGTAGGGATAGAGCGATGGCATGGTATTTGAGCCGGCCACGCGACTTTTCACGCGAATCAGAGTACAGCCGCGGCGCCCCCTGAACAGTTACCACGATTTCTGTAAAAGTTGGAAAAACCCTGAATAATGTATTGATTCTTGAGTCGTTCTGTAATAAACTACTTTTGCGCATCTTGAAATAGCGTATTTGGGGGAAAAGTCTCATTGTTTGACACCGGGTATGTAGATAACTTCAGAAAGTACCTGACGGATGTACGCCGGGCGCCCGCTAACACAGTATCCTCGTATGTGCGCGACGTCTCCGGGTTTTTGGATTTTCTTGACGCCGCCGGAAGGAATGATTTCAACGCCGATACCGGGGACGACATCAGGTCGTACATAGGCCGCCTGGAGGAAATCGGCCGCTCGCCCGCAACACGGTCGCGCTGCGTCGCGTCGCTGAAATCATTTTTCAGCTATCTGGCCGACAACGGAACAGTCCTTCAAAACCCTGCGGCCGGCATAGCTTCCGCAACAGCGGCGAAAAAACCGCCGCGCATACTTATGAGCGAAGAGATCGAACGGCTGCTCGAACAACCGGACGTCGTCAGCCCAAAAGGCTGCCGCGACAAGGCAATGCTTGAAACCCTGTATGCGACGGGGATCCGCGTCAGCGAACTGATCGCTCTGGACGAGTCGGACGTCAACCTGCAAACCGGCCTGATAACATGCCGCAACGGCAAGGCAAGGCAAGTTCCGATATATGAAGAGGCCGTTAAGGCGATAAGCAATTATTTATCGTTCGCGCGCCCGAAGATGGCGGAACCCGGCGAAATCGCGCTGTTTGTCAATAAAGGCGGCGGAAGGATGTCCCGCCAGGGTTTTTGGAAAATACTGAAGCAGTATACGGGAAACGCGCAGATACCCGGCGATATAACCCCTCAGGTACTCCGAAACTCGTTTGCCGCCCATCTTCTGGAAAACGGCGCGGATCTGCGCTCCCTGCAGGAGATGCTCGGTCACGCCGATATTTCTTCGACTCAGGTTTACGCCAGAGTAGTGAAGAAACAGCTCAAAGACGTCTACAACAAAGCCCATCCCAGGAGCATTGTTCAAAAATAGAGAGGAACGCCATATACATGAAAGACGAAACGAAGTGCCTGCACTCAGGCTATTACCCGAAGAATTCCGAACCGCGCGTCTTGCCGATAGTCCAAAGCACGACCTACGTGTATGATTCGACCGAAGACGTAGGCGCGGTCTTTGACGAACCGACTAAGAGCCTTATCTACTCGCGCTTCGCAAATCCCACGGTCATGGCTGTCGAAAACAAGATCGCCGACCTGGAGGGCGGCGTCGGCGCGATGTGCACTTCGTCCGGCCAGGCCGCGACGCTTTTATCGCTGCTTAACATCTGCAAGGCCGGCGACAGCTTTATCAGCACAACGCAGATTTACGGCGGGACGGTGAATCTTATATCGTTCACTCTGAAGAAGCTGGACATAGAATGCATCTTCCTCAGTACCGACGCAAGCGATGATGAGATCGACGCTGCGTTTAAACCGAACACGAAGGCCGTTTTCGGCGAGACGATCGCAAACCCCGCGCTGACGGTCCTTGATATCGAAAAATTCGCGAAGGCAGCGCACGCGCATAACGTGCCGCTTATCGTAGACAGTACTTTCGCCACGCCTGTTTTGTGTAAACCTTTTGAATACGGAGCTGATATAGTCGTGCATTCGACCTCTAAATATCTGGACGGTCACGCGCTGCAGGTAGGGGGCGTAATAATTGACAGCGGCAACTTTGACTGGACGGGCGGCGGCTTCCCCGATTTCACGGAGCCCGACGAGTCGTACCACGGAACGGTGTACACCGACGTCTACGGCAAGGCCGCCTATATAGTCAAAGCCAGGATGCAGCTCATGCGCGATTTCGGCGTCTATCCGTCAGCGCATTCGGCTTTTCTCCTGAATCTGGGCCTTGAGACGCTCGCTTTGCGTATGGAGCGTTACTGCGATAACGCGCTCAAGGTCGCCAAATACTTCATGGCGTCGGATAAAATAGAGGAAGTCAGCTACCCCGGTCTTGAAGGAGATAAATACTACGACCTTGCGCAAAAATACCTCAAGGGCGCAAGCGGAGTCATCGCTATCACCGTCAAGGGCGGTAAAGCCGGCGCGATAAGATTCATGGACTCGCTGAAGCTCGCCTCCAACGAGGTCCACGTAGCGGACATAAGAACATGCGTTCTGCACCCGGCAAGCGCGACGCACCGCCAGCTCACCGACGACCAGCTTGTAGCTGCGGGTATAAATCCGGGCCTGGTCCGTTTTTCTGTCGGTCTCGAGCATGTGGACGACATAATCGACGACATCGACCAGGCTCTTAAAAATGTATAATTGATTCCACCGCAACGGCTCGCATGTAAGTTGTTGCGGTGGAGTCATCTTTAAATCTCTACAAAGGGGGCCCGATATTATGGAACGAAAATTCAAACACCTGTTCTCTCCGATCAAAATAGGAAGCCTTACCGTAAAAAACCGCATAGAATACGCGCCCGGCTGCCACATGCTTGCCACCGGCGACGGAATGGTGACACGCGAGCTGATCGCATACTATCAGTCGGTCGCGGAAGGCGGCGCCGGTATTGTCACGGTCGGCGAATCCGCTATCGACTTCGTGCACGCGGCCGGCCATCAGTTCCAGCTCAACCTCGGCGACCGCAGGGTTTTCGCCGGTCTTTGCCAGCTTACCGAAGCGATACATAAATACGGCGCTCTGGCTTCGATCGAGGTCTGCCACAACGGGAGCCAGATAGTTTCAAGCGGCCTGCCCGCTATATCGCCGTCGCCGCAGATCACGATCAGGGAAGACAGGGCCGCCAAGCTGGAGGGCCGCAGAAGAAACCCGGTCATGAAAATGACCCTCTCAGACATCGAGGACGTCATCGACGGGTTCGCGGACGTCTTTGACCGGCTGAAAAGGTCGGGCTTCCAAATGGCGATGCTGCACTCGGGGCACGGCCACCTGATTTCTCAGTTCCTCTCCCCGCTTACGAACCACCGCGACGACAGCTACGGCGGTTCTTTCGAAAACCGAATCAGGTTCTTCGACGAAGTTCTGACCGCTATACGCGACAAAGTCGGAAAGGATTTCGTCATCGAAACCCGCATCAGCGCGGATGAAGTCCACGAGGGCGGGTTGGAAAAGGAAGAAATGGCGGAAGTCATGAAGCGGCTCCAGGATAAAATCGATCTCGTTCACGTCTCCGTCGGCCGCCTGAACGAGCCTTTGACGGCTATATACACGATCCAGCCCCCATATCTGGAGCATGGTTTAAACGTGCATTTCGCCGAGTATATGAAAAAGCAGCTGGACGTCCCCGTGACGACCGTCGGCAGTATCAACGACCCCGCTATGTGCGAGGAGATCATAGCGTCGGGAAAAGCCGATATCGTCGCGATGATAAGGTCGCAGCTTGCCGACCACGAGTTTGCCAACAAAGCAAGGCGCGGCATGGAAGACGAGATACGCCCGTGTATCAGGTGCATGACGTGCGCCCGCTGGACGGGCGAAAGGGTCCATCCGGTACGCTGTTCGGTCAACCCTGTCGCCGGGCGCGAGCTCGAATATCAGTACAGCTATATAAAGCCGTCGCAGCGCAAAAAAAAGGTCTGCGTCATTGGCGGGGGCCCCGCCGGGATGCAGGCTGCGCTGACCGCCTCGGAACGCGGGCACGAAGCGGTTCTGTTCGAGCAGGACGACAAACTCGGCGGAAACCTGATCTTTGCCGCGGCGCTGCCGTTTAAAAGCGATACCGCGCGCTATCTGAGCTGGCTGACCCGCCAGGTCGGCAAGGCGCCGGGCGTAACGGTAAGGATGAACACAGCGGCGACGCCGGAGCTTGTCAAGGCGGAAAGTCCCGACGTTATCGTCGTAGCCGCCGGCTCTGTCCCGATCATTCCCGATATATCCTGCGACGACCCGTCCATGCTTGTTTGGGTCGGTGACGTCGATACCGGTAAAACGCCTGTCGGCGAAAATATCGTCATCGCCGGCGCCGGCATATCCGGCATGGAATGCGCGTACGCGCTCGCGCAGCAGGGCAAGAAGATAACGGTCATCGATATGCTCCCGGAGGCAAAGCTCGGCGCCGAGGGGCCGCGCGGCGGTCTGTATCTTAACAGAAAACTCGGAGTAGAGTTCGTCACCGAAGTTAAGCTCATTCGCGCGACCCGCAACGGCGGCGCAGTCGTGCTCGACAAGAACTGGGTAGAAAAGTCTATCCCCTGCGACACGATAATCCTCGCGCTCGGCAGCAAAGCGAGGTCCGAAGTCTGCGAGCAGTACGCGGACCTCGCGGACGATGTGTTTTACGTCGGCGACGTCCGTTACGCGCATAATGTGTATCAGGCTGTTCACGACGCGTTCCACGCCATGTATACCATATGACTTCCGGGCTGTGGTCAAATAAGCAGCTTATCAGGTTGATTTGGCCCCTTATCATAGATCAGTTACTAATTACTTTATTAGGCATCGTCGACACCGCGATGGTGGCGGCGCTGGGTGACGAGGCTGTTGGCGGAGTTTCTCTTGTGGACTCCATCAACATGCTCGTCATCCTGTTTTTTTCCGCGTTAACGACCGGCGGAGCCGTGATCTGCAGCCAATATATCGGCCGCGGCGACAACGAAAACGCGTCGGCGTCGGCGAAACTCCTTGTATATCTGTCGACCATCCTGTCCGTAGCCCTTATGGCGATCGCCGCGCCTGCCCGCGTTTCCTTGCTGAGACTCATATATGGTAATTTGTCGTCCAACGTGATGGCAAGCGCTGAGTCGTACATGTTTTTCTCAGCGCTCAGTTACCCGTTTATATCAATATACTCGGCGGGCGCCTCCATTTTCCGCAGCATGGGGGACAGCAAGACCTGCATGTTTACCTCAATTTTTGTAAACGTTCTCAATGTCGCCGGGAACGCGCTGTTCATTTACGGTTTCGGCTGGGGCGCCGGGGGCGCGGCGGTATCGACGCTTGTCAGCCGCGCGCTGGCCGCTGTGCTTACATTTACGCTGCTTTATCTAAGGCGTCGCCGGTGCGTTATAAGCATTGCAGGCATACTTCGCGTGCGCTTTGATATCGGAATAATAAGGAGCATCATGCGGGTCGCGCTGCCAAACGGCGCGGAAAACGCGATGTTCCAAATCGGCAAACTCGCCCTGGCGCGCCTGGTAGCCGTCTTCGGGACTGCCGCGATCGCCGGGAACGCTATCGGGAACATTGTAGTCTCGATAGGAAACCTCCCGGGTATGGCTATAGGAACGGCAATGCTCACCGTAATCGGCCAGTCAGTCGGAGCGGGCGAGTATGACGCGGCAAGCCGCTATACCGGAAAGCTGCTGAAATACAGTTTTATCGCCGTCGGAAGCCTGAACGTGTTGTTCGCGCTGCTGATGCCATGGTTTCTCAAGCTTTTCGCGCTGTCTGATGAAAGCGCGTCCATCGCGTATATATGCGGCATGATCTTCTGCTGTTTCGCTGTTTTCATCTGGACGCCGGCCTACTGCCTGCCGTACGCCCTGCGCGCGGCCGGGGACGGCGGCCACACAATGCTGGTCGCAGCTTTCGCGATGTGGGTGTTCCGCGTAGGCGGCGCGTACGTCCTCGCATATACGACCGGTTTGGGCGCGATATCGATTTGGGTTTCCATGGTATGCGAGTGGGTCGTCAGGGGCGCGTTCTACGTAACAAGGTGGAAAAACGGGAAATGGCTGCGAAAACGGCTGATATAGATGTATCCACAGTATGGCGTGACGTTTGCTTCAAAGCAGGGTCAGTTCGTGACAAAGCGTCTGTTTATCACGCCAAACTCATAGCAAAACGCACTATCCATCTCTTGACTTGAATTCATAATAAGTCTATATTAGTATATGTGCATGGAGTGAATGTGATGATATTGAACGAACCGATTACCAGGAAGAGTTTTCGTAGTTGCACGCATAATAACTTTGGCGAGTATATGGTGAAGCTGGTTGTGGATCTGCAGCGGGAGATTCTGGCGTATGACGCCGAATGGCACGCGGATCTGGAAACGGAATTGCTGATCGACGGTTCTATGCAAAAAAACTTATGGGGGTTCAATTATTATCCGGATACTGATGTGCTGGAGTATAACTCGCTGATCAACATTCGGCCGATGGTGAACAAAAGCGCTGACATTCTCGATCCGGATATCTGCGCCCATGTTGAGCGTGTTTTTAGAATGTGGGTGCGGGATGAGTAGGCTTTCACTAGGGAATATTGCTGTGGAAGCGCAGCGCGCCATTCGTTTAAACAGCAAAAGTTATGGCGACAGAGTAATATGCCTGATCGACGATTTCATAGCAGAAAATAAGTTGTCCTATGGCGGATTGAAAGAAATATTACGCATTCGGGAAATCTTTTGCGCTTATTTTTACTACGAAAACAGCGATTATCTTGAATCGATCATGAATCAGATCATGGGTTTCGCGCTTAAAGAAAGACTAAGCGGCGGTAATTAAGAAAAATATTATATATAGCAAAGGGGGAAACACTATGGATTACAGGAAGCATCTGGAACAAAAGCTCGCGACCGAATGGCCGTACCCGGTCAAGTACGGCCAGGAGACGCGCGACGACTGCGACATTCTCGTTGTCGGCGGTGGGCTGGCAGGCTGTTTTGCCGCGATCCACGCGGCGAAGCGCGGCGCGAAAGTCATCGTGCTGGACAAGGCCCCGATCTCCCGCAGCGGTTCCGCCGGGGTCGGACTCGACCACTGGTATTACCCGCTAACTCAGCCGAACAGCAAAATTACGCCGGACGAGATGATCACAAAGTACCCTCCCGACTACTACAGAGCCGGAGCGGTAACCTACATCACCTATCAGGAATCATGGCCGAGCATACAGGATTTCGAAGACTTCGGCATGGAGATCAGGGACAATGACGGCGAGTTCGCGGACGCTCCGTTCCGCGATCCCGAAACGAAATTGATGTTCGCTTACAACCACACGAGCCAGCTCTACCTCCGGCTCAAGGGCGCGAACCTGAAGCCTGTCCTGTATAAGGAAATGAAACGCCTGGGCATAACGATGTATGACCGCATCATGACGACCATGCTGCTGACAGAGGGCGGCAAACAGGGCGCTCGCGTCGTCGGGGCGACGGGCGTCAACACCCGCACCGGCGAGTTCTACGTCTTCAACGCGAAGGCTACGATAATTTCGACCGGACAGCCCGTGCGGCTTTGGGAAATGTCGTGGGAGAAAGCCGGAACGACGTCGCATGAGTACGACCCCAACTGGGACGGCGACGGCGACGTCATGGCGTGGAAAGCCGGCGCAAAGCTGTCGCTTATGGAGTACACCGTGCCGACGCCCGGCGGCAGATGCTATCCGTCTTACGGCACGGGCAACGCCACCAACACTTGGTTCCCGTGTTCAATAGTGGACGCCAACGGGAAAGAGATACCGTGGGTCAACCGCGACGGCGTCGAACTCAAGACGTTTGAAGAGCGCAGCCTGCCTGCGGAGGGCCAGGAATTCTGGATGCACGGGCGCGGTTATGATATCTCAGGCCCCACGCTTACGCCCGACCTTGAGGAAAGGATCATGAAGGGCGAGTTCAAGCTCCCGTTCTTCGCCGATATGACGGAACTTCCCGATTACGCGCGCAGGGCGATTTTCGGCCTGATGCTGGGCAACGAGGGAAAGACGAGGATCACCGTCATAAAGACTCTGCGCGACGCGGGGTTTGACCCCGCGGAAGACATGCTGATGGCAAACGTGCTGCACCCCAGATATGCGGGAGACGTCCACAATCCATGGTGGAACATGAGAAAACCCGGTTTCAACGGCTTTAATGTGCGCGATACCTCGTTCAGCGGTTACGGCGGCGTCGTCGTCGACTGGGATCTCCGCACCTCGCTGGAGGGGTTGTACGCCGCCGGGAACCAGATCGCGGGCGGCAGCGGGGCGTCATACGCTGCGTCGACAGGCAGATACTCCGCCCGGACGGCTACGAAATGGGCGAAGGGCCAGCAGCTCGTCGCGCCGGATGAGAGCCAGATAGAGGCCGAGAAGAACCGTATCTACTCATATGTCCAGGGCGGCGAGGGCTACGGCTGGAAAGAAGTACAGATCGGCCTGTGCCGCGTGATGCAGGATTACTGCGGCGATTATCTGAATCAGGAAGTTATGGATATGGGCATGTGGTGGCTCAACTCCATCCGTGAAAACGAGCTGAAACGCACGGTCGCGGCGAACCCCCACGAACTGGGTCGGACGCTCTGCGCCGAAGTTCGCCTGTCCGTATGCGAAATAGTCATGCAGCATTGCATGGCGCGAAAATCCAGCAGCAAGGCGCTCGGCTTTGAACGTCTGGATTACCCCGAATACAAGGAAGAACGTTTTGCGCTCTCGCAGAAAGACGGCGAAATAGTCTTCGAGGAGATCCCCGACGACTACTACACCGCAGAGGGTTCGTACCGCGAGTGCTATGAAAAGCATGGATGTCTGGAGGAGGTATGATCATGTATAACGCCTATTTTATTCCGAATCCCGCGACGCCGAACGAGTGCGTCACATTCGACGAGAGCAAATGCACAGGATGCAATACTTGCGTAGACGTCTGCCGCTGCGACGTTCTCATGCCGAACCCCGTCAAGGGCAAACCGCCGATCGTTATGTACCCTGACGAGTGCTGGTTCTGTGGCGCGTGCGTCGCGGACTGCCCCGTCGGCGACGACGCCAACAAGATGAACCACCCGCTCAACATGCGCATTTGCTGGAAAAATAAGAAAACCGGCGAGATAAAACGCGTGAATTACGCCTATTTGGATTAATTGGGGCCGCCGGGGTGTCGCCGGGCGATACCCCGGCGCGACTCCGGCGCCGCGCGAACGCGGCGCCTAAAAGGAAGGAATGAATATATTATGAGAAAAACCGGGCGTTTTATAGTAGACACGCACGTCCACGCTCAGCGTCACGCTGCCGGAGCCGCGCTCAAGGAGCGGCTTAAAGAGACGGGCAAAAAGGACCTCGACTACACGGACCTCAACGCCACTATGGGCGGGCTGGTAACTTATGACAACTCCCCGCGGCTCCTGTACGATATGGAGTGCTACGGCGTAGACATGTGCGTACTTCAACCCGCGTTCGGAATGAGCAACGAACTCAATATCGAGCTCGTCGACAAATACCCGGACAAGTTCGTCGCATTCTGCAACGCCAGAAACGCCAGAAACCTCGGGCTCGACTGGACGATAGAAGATTCATGCAAGGAACTTGAAGAACTCCTGTCAACCGGAAAATTCTGCGGTATCGGCGAAGGCGCCCCGGGACGCGGCAGGGCATTCACCGGCAAATCGCACAGCATGTCCGAGAGGATGGACGAGCTGAGGAAAATCTGCGACGTCGGGCGGAAATTCGGCGTCGCCGTAACTGTACATACAGGTACCGCCGGAGGCTATCCGATAACGCACGTCTCGTCCCCTGAAAACTGGCATCCGTACTGGGTGCACGACATAGCGGCCGAATACCCTGACGTCACGATAATCTACGCGCATGCCGGCATGCAGGGCGGATATATGACGGATCTTGTCGACCAGTGCATCCTCGTCGCTTCAAACTACAACAATGTATACCTGGAAGTCGGCCTTTACTGGACGGATCTTTATTATAAAGCGCTCAGGTATCCAAACGTCGGGCCGGAGAAACTGCTTTGGGGCACGGACTGGGGCGCGAGCCAGCCGCTCCAGACAAGGCTCGGAAACGATCCGCAGACATTTTCCATGCAGGTGCATTCGGAAGGTATCATACGGCATCAGAACGACGTCATGGGCTGGGCGCTGCGGCAGGTCGAACGGCTCGACATTTCCCAGGACGACCTTAACCTTATACTTGGAGGCAACGCTGTCCGGCTGTTCAAACTCAAAACGCCGCATACCCGCATGTTCCGCATGTAACAACCATGCTTAACGACAGGCGGGAACCGACGTCGATCCTCAACCGATCCTTTATAACGCTGTTTTTCGCTAACATGGCGTTCAACATGGGCCAGTTTATGAGCAACGCGCTGCTCCCGGTCTATGTCGACTCGCTTGGGGCGCCCGCGGCGGTAATAGGGCTGGTAGTCAGCACGTTCGGGTTCGCCGCGATCCTGTTCCGGTTTGTATCCTCGCCGATCATGGATACATACAACCGTAAGTATATCGTCGCATTCGCCTCGTTACTTATGGTGATCGCGTTTTTCGGGTTTGGCATATCAAAAAGCATCCCTGTATTGATAGCGTTCCGCTTGATACAGGGATGCGGCACAGCGTTCGGAAACGCTTGCTGTCTCGCAATGGTCGCGAATATGCTCCCGAAGGATAAGTACACGACAGGCATCGGTTACTATTCTCTGGCTCAGGCTATTTCTCAGGCTATCGGCCCGTCGATCGGGTTGTGGCTGGTAGGACTGGTCGATTACCAAATGACATTCGCCATCAACGCCGGATTCATGCTCATAGCGGCTGTAATGGCTTTACTGCTCAAGTATGATTTCACTCGGACTAAAAAACTCAAGCTGTCGTTTCAAAACCTTATTGCCAAAGAAGCCATAATACCGTCTGTCGTATCGTTTCTGCTGATTGCCGGTACTACCGTGACTTCGTTTTTGATAGTATTTGCCGCAGGTCAGGGCGTCACGAAGAACATCGGGCTTTATTACACGGTCAGCGCTGTCACTATGCTTGTGACCAGGCCGCTGGTAGGTAAGTTGGTGGATAAGGCGGGCCTGATAAGAGTTTGCGTGCCCGCGCTTTTGTGCAACGTCGCATCGTTCATAGTAATAAGTTTTTCAACAAACCTCTGGGGTTTTCTTATAGCGTCATTCATCGCGGCGTTCGGATCGGGTGCTTGCCTGCCTGCTATGCAGGCGCTTTGCATGAAATCTGTACCGGGTGAGAGGCGCGGCGCGGCCAGCAGCACCAACTTCATAGGCTTGGATCTCGGCGGTCTGGTAGGCCCGTCGATAGCCGGAGTTGTCGCGCAGTCATTCGGGTACGTCACGATGTGGCGCGTCATGGTGATCCCGTTTATACTGAGCGCGCTGACGCTCGTGATTTTCAGAAGACGCGTCGTGGAGATCGAGGAAAACTTCGTATGATAACGCGCATCATAAACATGGAAAAAGATCGTAACTGTTCAGGGGACGCCGTGGATGAACTCTGATGATGCGTGAATCGTCAGGCGGAAGCCGGCAGACGCACATCCCGGGGTAGGGATAGAGCGATGGTATGCTATTTGAGCCGGCCACGCGACTTTTCATGCGAATCAGAGTACAGCCACGGCGCCCCCTGAATAGTAATAAAGATCGGCGTAAGATTGGCTGCTTATTAACGCGCGCGGGCAGATAAGCCGCATTTCGCGGCGCTGAATGTTGGGACATAGTCCGGGTCTCTCCATTTATTGCGTTTGTGTAAAACCGTGATCGTTCTCTACCAGGTCAGCATGTCGGCAAAGCCCTGCCCCTCGGTCAGCAGCCCGAGTTTCAGCGCTACTTCCGCGAGCGAGTCCGCCACGGCGCCGTCCAGTTCCCTTCCGTGTTCTGTGCGGCGCTTTATCGCGCGCGTTTCAAGCTCGCCGGGGATGATTATCTCCTCAAAGCCGGGCGCGAGCGGCGTTCTCTTGATGTTCTCCACATACTCGTCGATGCCGCGCTTATACGTGTCAAGGTCGCCGAACTTCACGGGATCCAGCAGCAGGATAAAGTGGCTGGTGTTGTGGCTGCCGCCCGTCATGTTGGTCCCGTTGCCGAAAGTCGCGAAAGTCAATATCGAACTGAGCGCTTCCACCAGGACCGTGACGCAATACCCCTTGATACCGCCGAACGGGAGCAGGCTGCCTTTCAGAACTTCCGCCGGGTCTGTTGACGGGTTGCCGTCCGGGTCGATCCCCCAACCCAACGGGATACTGCGCCCTTCGCGCAGAGCCGTCTCGCACGTGCCGCGGGACACCTCGCTGCACGCCATATCAAACATCACAGGGTCGGGGTGGCAGTTGCCGCCGGGGATCGCCATCGACCACGGGCTGTTACCCAGAGCCTTTTCTTTTCCGCCGTACGGCGCTGCAGTCGGAGGCGAGTTGGAACTGACGATCGTAATGAACCCTTCCTTAACGCATTTCGCCGCGTAATAGCCCGCCGCTCCGTAATGGTTGCTGTTGGAAACGCCCATCACGCAGATACCGTGCTCCTTCGCCCTTTGAATCGCAAGCTCAACCGCCTGTGGCGCCATGATGATGCCCAGCCCGTTATCCGCGTCCGCCATGAGGAACGGCGGCTCGTCGCGCAATATCTTTAGGCGCGCGTTCCTGTTTATACTCCCTTCAGTGACTGACCAGTGATAAAATCCCAGCCGTGTCATCCCGTGAGTGTCGACGCCTCTGCGGTCTGTTTCCACAAGGACGTCCGCCGCGTATGAGGCGTCTTTTTCACTATACCCCATCGCGGAAAAGAGTTTATTCGCGATAATCGACAGTTGCTCCATTGAAACGGTTGTTTTATCCATTGATCCAGTCCTTTCTTTAGGTAACCGCTGATCATTTTTTCAAAGATCCTTCGCGTGCGCCTTTGTCGTAAAGGCGCTGCTCTGGATTACAACGAGAGTTTTCGAGGACACTCCGGATGTTACTATCCGCCGTCGAGTTTTGGGACGATGTAGATTTCTTCGTTATCGCTCAGCGTCCTGGCGCGCGCCTGCTCCGCAGGTATTGCGGCGCTGCCGATCACTACGAGGCAGCCGTCGAAGTCCACCTTCGCATGCGTCAGGTTGTGCTCGTTCACCACTTCCGCGAGCGTCAGTCCCGGGCGAAACGCATATTCGACTCCGTTAAGCCGTATCATAGCAACTCTTGTCCTCCGGCATTGATGTGAGCAGCGCCCGAAATGACAGTCAGTCAAAGTCTCCCTGTAATTATTATTTATACGCGTGGATCGCGTTCATATGCTTCCGCGTTTCTTCATCAGATATCGTGTACGCGGGCCCGCCTTCATACCCGGGTTCTCTGAAGAAATCGGGCAGGCGGTCGTCATCCGAAGTGAATCCGGCGCCCTCGTTGAATACCCGCTCGATCCTCAGCGACTCTACCGCCATCTCCCTGCACTTCTCCATCGTCCATTCTCCGCCGAACGCACCGGCGTACAGGCCGGGAAGGACGTCCGGATCGGACAGTATCAGCCCCGTAATGAAAGAGCAGAGAAAATCGTTCGCAACGGCTGTGTTGATGTGCGCCGCGAGCGCCCTGTCGGGCAGGTCCTCGTCCTTTGCGTTAGGGTCGACCACCATTCCGAATGTGTGATCCGCGCCCTGAGTCGATACGCTGTATGTGATCCCGTTGCCCTTGAACCCGCGGGGGTCGTACGCAGGAATGCCCTGATGCTTCACTACGGGTATCCTTGTGACCCCGAGGGCTTTTCCGAGAGCCTCCGTCCCCTGCCCCATCAGGCGCCCGAACTCAGTCCCCCGCCGCATCTCGTCAAAAAGCGTCTCGACGCCTTCGGCGTCTCCCCACTCGATTTTTCCGCCCTCCATGCACACGCCCATCGTGCAGCCCGCCTCGATCGAGTCAACGCCGATATCGTCACACAGGTAATCAAACTTCGCCGTCTTATGGAAATCGTATATCTCAAGATTGGGCCCGAACATTGCCGCGGTCTCATACTCGAAGCCGGCGGTTATGAAGTTCCCGTAATTATCGTTGTAAATGTTCGAACACATAACGATGCATCCGGTATGGCAGGATAAGCCGTTCTTCCCGCCCGCGTTAAATCCCGCTTCCTTCCAGTTTTTCGAGTTGAACTGCGCCTTTTGCTCGTCACTGAGCGGCAGGCCGCTGAAGTTCCTGTGCGGCACTATGCCGAGCGGCCCCGTGATATCCATCATATTTGTCGAGCCGGTATTGTGCAGCCCCTGCGCGTGGGGGCTGTCTTTGCATGTCTGCACAAACTTCCTTCTCGCGGCGTCGAATGTTTCCTTGTCGGCATACTCGTACTCCGCCGGCTTCGCAGCCCTCTCCGCAACGATCGCTTTGATCTTTTTGGAACCCATCAACGCGCCCAGCCCCCCGCGCCCCGCCGCGCGGCACGGATGCCCGGTCCCGAGCTCCGACGCCATGATCGCCGCAGAGCGGTAGAGCATATCGCCGGCGGGCCCTATGCACAGTACGGCGGCATTTTTGCCATACCTTTCAAACATTTTCTCGCATACCGCGTATGTGCCGAGCCCTATGAGGTCCGCAGCGTCGAGCAGCGAATAACGGCCGTCCTTATCGATATACAGATATTTCCATCCATCGCTCTCCGCGGGCAGATCCTCGAACACGAACATTTTTATCCCGTGGCTCGCCATCATGGGGCCGATCATCCCTCCGGCGCTGGATTCTTTGATAGTGCCGGTCAGCGGGCTTTTTCCGCCGGCCGATATCCGCCCCGAGACCGGGAACGACGTCCCGGCGAACGTACCCGTGCATATGATCAGCTTATTGCCCGGGCCAAGCGGGTCGCAGCCGGGGTCCACTTCATCCGTCAGGAACCTGTCCACAAGGCCCCGCATGCCGTAGACGCGGTACTTTTCCGCAAGCGGCGTATCCCTGATCTCCCCGGTTCTTGTATTAACTCTGACTTCCTTTTGCATTGAAACATCTCCTTGAAAAATAATGTTGTAAATATCTTTTTTATCCTCATGTATTATTGATCACCAAATAGAGAAAAGAGTAAAAATGGCATTGTGTTTGCACAACATATGCTTTAGAATGGAAGAGAAAAAAGTCGCGCAAATATCGAGAGGAGTATTGATTATGCCAAAGTATTCCATCCGTAACAAACGTCTGTCCGATGATGAGTTCCGGCGTATTCGGAAAGAGGAAGTGCTTCCTCAGTGGGAGACAAGCCGCGACATCGAGAACCTGGACGAGAACATCGCCGCCGCGTATGAGTATTCCGTCGGTCTGGGGCGCAACTACGCCATGACGCTGCGCGACGCAAACGAGAGGGGGATACACCTTTTCCAGCCGCAGTTCGGGCAAGCTTTAACAGAGTATATGGTCAACGGTATGGGCTACGTAGAAGACAACTCCCCGCTTGTACCTACCGGGCTGTGGAACATTTTCTCCGACTCTTACACACGCAAGAATAATTATAAGATGGCCGCCGAGGGGATAGCGCGCAGTAAAAAAGAAGGGGCTACAATGCTCAACGGCTGGCCGATAGTCAACTCAGGCGTTCATGACGCCCGTGAAATAAAGAAAGCAATCGAATCCCCTATGACGCTAAACTCCACCGACGAAGATGGCCGTCTGGCTTCGGAAATCGCGCTCGCGGCGGGATGGAACGCTTGTAACTGCCGTTCTATCACAGAAGTCATGGCTCACTGCAAGCATATAACTCTGGAAGAGGAGATCAGGATCAATCAGTATGAAACTCGACTCGCTGCCATATATCACGAACGCGGAGTTCCGCAAAGCCCGCATATAGCGTGTAACCTGACCGGGTATGACAGCTGCGGGTTCAAATCGTTCGTCATGGTCGCCCAATCGCTTCTGGGGGCGGAACAGGGATTGAAGCAGGTCTATCTGGAGTTCGGGATCAACATGAACCTCATCCAGGATACCGCCATGATGCGCGTGACTAAAAAGCTCTGCGAGGAGTACTGCGCCCGATTCGGTTACACGGATATTAAGTTCATTCAAAACAGCAACATGTTCCAGGGGGCGTTCCCTCCGAGGCTGGAGGAATGCAGCGCCATGCTGAACCTTGCCGTCATGATCGGCGTCATGAGCGGGTCCACCGCGCTTGTGCTAAAGTGCCAGGACGAGGCGTTCGCGACGCCCACGAAGGAAGGCATGTGTTCCACAGTCCGTATGGCGCGCCATGTCGAAAAACTTCTCGGCGACCTGCGGCTGCCGTACAGCGCTGAGGTCGAAGAAGAGGAAAAGATGCTTGAGCTTGAGGTCCGCGCAATGATGGAGAAGTGCCTTGAGGCCGGCGACGGCGATATCGCGCTTGGTATCTGCCTCGGCGCGGATTACGGATGGGTCTCCACCATGATATCGCCTTGGAAGTACAACAAGGGCGACGTGCTTCTCATGCGCGACTCGTCCATGGCGATGCGATATTTTAACACGGGCAGCATGCCGCTGCCGGCTGAGGTCAAGGAGTATCACCTTGAGAAACTGAAGAGCCGGGCGGAAAAAGAGGGCAGGCCCCTGGATTTTGACATGGTCGTCGACGATCTGCAATACGCTTCGCGCCTGCCGGCCGACCGGAAGCAAGGAGGTTAAGTATAATGGGTCATGAAGTAAACAAGAGCGTGGTCATCGGAACTATCGGGGATGATGCTCATATTATCGGCGGCTGGGTGCTCAAGCATACTTTCCAGCAAGCGGGTTTTAAGGTCGCTTTTCTTGGCTCCATGGTACCACAAGTGGATTTTATTAACGCCGCTGTTGAAATGGACGCTGACGCGATCCTCGTCTCGTCATCATACGGCATGGGTCCGATCGACTGCGAAGGCTTGCGGGATAAGTGTATCGAAGCCGGTCTTGAGCATATCATATTATATGCCGGAGGCACGATCGTCGCCCCGTTGAAAATGGAGCAAAACTGGCCGGAGGTCGAGCGGCATTTTGTTGAAGACCTGGGGTTCAACCGGGTATTCAAGAACACCACAGACGCGAAACAATGTCTTGAATATCTGAAAAGAGATCTGGGAATCGTTGATTAAGCCAAAAGTAATACAGAGCCTCTCGCATGGAATCATGGTTGAAACAAAGGAATAATGCCGCACGCGTCGTCTTTGGTTTCGAGAGTCTCAATGCAGTCTAATATTTCCTCTTCCCTGCCTTTAAGCCAACTCTTACCGGAGTATTCTACGCAATCAAAGAACCTCCGCCGGTGTTCCTCATCGCTCATAGGGTTGGCCGGAGTACCCGGAGGGATGTCGATTTGGCCGTGATACTCATTTCCGCCTTTGATCTGAACGTGTATGTCTGATGAGTAGTGTGTCCTGTCGACGGAGACGTCTGAAACCACTTCAATATTATTGTGCACGAACTGCGATATTCTTAAGTCGCTTATGAACTCTGCATCAAAGTGGGAAAGAATAACCGGCGCGCGGATCAAGGCATTTGCAACGCAGTATGCGACATTAAACTGCGCGTCGACCCTCGGATTATCTCCGACCTTAAACGGATGCCCGACCAGTTTAAACGCGTACGGCGGAATGCGTATCTTTATCCGCTCAACATCGTCTGCGGTAAAGCTATATTTTTCCATCATCTTCAAAATCAGTTCAGTGCTGCCTTGCGTCATCCCGCAAGACGGATATTTCTTAAAATTCAGGTTCCTAAGATGCCACTTATTCCCGAGATCGGCGGTCACATATGATAAATCCTCTTTATCCCTGCCGAACAAATGGAAGTAACCATAGACGCCCTCTAAAAAGTTGACTGTTCCTGTAAGCCCCTTCTGTGTCAATCGGGCACAGTCAACACCGGCTTGAGCGACCCATCCCTCCATCAGTGGCCCTCCCATCACTCCGTCAATGTAATGTTGATATGAAGCGCCGCTTCTGTCCGAAATCAGTCCGAGAGTGTTCCTCGTCATAAACTCGTCAAAACCAAGGATTTTCGACGTTGCCGCCGCTGTTGCGAACACCGCGCTTACTCCTGTGGGATCGAACCCCGCATAATCATTTTCATCCAGCAGCAGCCGCAGCGACACTTCAGTCCCGGCTGCTATTGCGGTAATTAAGTCCTTTCCTGAACAGCCGCATATCAGCTCAGCCACCGCGAATGCGGCAGGTATGACCGCGCTGCCTATATGCGCTCCGGGAGATATGTGGTCGTCAATATCCAGCGCGCGCCCTATTGCCGCATTCGTAAATGCGGCTTGATGAGCCGGTATTCTTCCTCCTATTACGAAAACAGTTGCCTCAGGTTTACCACCCACTTCTTTGGTATACTCGGCGACTGCTGTCGCATTTGTCGAACTGCCCGCGATCAGCGCTCCGAAAAACGCTGCCAACTGCCGCTTGACAGTCTTAATCGTTTCTTCATCCAGGTCATCATACGACACCCTTTGTATAAATTCCGCCAACCGCTGTTCAAGTGACATTGTTCACACCTCTCCACCACAACAGTTTACCAGTTTACTCGCCCGGACGGGCGTCCAGGATAGGAACTCAGGGCGATCCGCCCCCTCGGGGCGATCCGCCCCCCCAGCCGGTGAGTTATTCGTACCTGTACTCGTATGTCTCCTGCAGTATGCGGACAAGGCGGCATATCGTTTCGTTATATGGCGTCGGTATGCCGTGTTTTTTACCTTCTCTGACCACAGCCCCGTTGATGAAGTCTATTTCCGTCCTTCTCTTGTTATGCGCGTCGATCATCATCGAGACATAGTGAAGGGTTTTTGCCTGACCGCGCGGCGGCAGGCCCCCCGGCCCGTTCCCCCACTGCTTGTCAAACGGCATGTCGATGCCCTTCGCGCACGCCACTTCGCAGGTTTCCCTTACCAGTTCCCTCATAAGCAGAGCGCCGTCCTCCGTGTACATGAAATCCTCGTTCGCGAGCTGCAGAAGCGCCGCCATGCCGTTGAACATCACGTTGTTGGACAGTTTGTCCCAGATAAGGGCTTCTATGTTATCGCTCCTCTTTGCGGGCATGCCGCCCGCGCAAAGTATCGATTCAAGGTCGTCGTAGGCCTTGCCGTAGGGCGTATCGGGACTGACCGGAGAAAAGTAGGCCCCGGCCGGGCTGTTGGCAAAACGCGGGCTGCCGAGTATCCTGCCCGGCGCGAGCAGGTTAGCGGAGGCTTTGAGCAGCCCGAGCCCGATATGATCGGCGTCGAAATGGTTCGCGAGAAGATCCGCTCCGCCGACGCCGTTTTGCAAAGTGACGACGACCGTATCTTTACCGAAAAGCGGCCTGTTTGCCGCGACCGCCGTTTCGGTATCGTAGCACTTGACCAGAACGATTACCGCGTCGCATACGCCGACGTTATCCCCGTTTACTTCCGCGCCGTCGACAAATACCGTCTGCGGTTCGGCCTCGCTTTCCAGTTCCATCGTAATTCCGTTTGCGGCGACAGCTTTCATGTGCTCCTCGAAAACGTCGATGAAGTAGACCTCCGCGCCGCCTTTTTTCAGGTGCGCCCCAACAAGCGAGCCCATAGCTCCGGCGCCCAAAATCGCTATTTTCATACTCATTCCTCTCCGGGACTTTAGCTTTTATTAAGCCCTGGCCCCAATATGCCCGTATTACACAGCCGGCAAAATCACGTTGACCACGGCGGAAGTCCCGCTTTTTATCGCCGCCCTTGCTTCCTGCAAAACAGCTCTCAAATCTTCCGGCTTCTCCACCGTTCGCGCAAAAGCGCCCCCCGCCGCTTCTGCGATCAGATCCAGCCTTGCCGGCGGGTCGAAACTGTTCCAGAACTTGTTCCCTTTCACGGCGTAACCGTCAGGGTGATGGCTCGCCGTGATCTGTTTCGGCGCGTTCCAACCCTGATTGTTGAAAATGACCGTCATGAAAGGCGCGTTATACCGACGCGACATCCAGTAAACGGCCGTCGGGATCGAAAATACATAAGTCCCGTCCCCTACGAGCGCGATCACGTCGCTTTCCGGACGCGCGAGCTTGACTCCGAACGCCGCGCCGCACGCCCATCCAAGCGAGCTTCCCCCGCTTCCGAACAGCGTCCCCGGCTTCACGCGCGGAATATGGCCGGAGACCGCGCCGCCGCTGCTGATCGTTTCGTTGAGGATAATAGTATCATCGTCCACTATCTCGCGCACGCAGGCGGAGACGAACGCGGGCGTCATCACGTCCTGCTGTTTTTCGGCGATCGCCCGCTGCCCGGCAGCAGCAGCCTTTTTCTCAGCCAGCATTTCCCGTCTTGCTGTGATGATCCCCATGTCAAGCAGTTCCGCGTTTGTGTCAAATCTGGCGTTTAGCTGCTTAAGCGCCGTATAGGAATCGACCCGAATCATCCGTTCGGCTGGTATGTACCATATCGGGATGTCCTCTTTTAGCGGGTCAACGTCGAGATAGAACACCCTGCAACCGTCACGCGGCTTAGCCATTGCGGGTACCCACGGCAGATCGCAGTCGATCGCAAGGACCACATCGGCTTCCTTTAGGAGCGGAGGCGCCGCGTTCCCGAAATGACAGGGATGGTCGCCGGGCAGGTTCAAGTGCGGCGTCATATAGTTTTCGATAACCGGGATCGCAAGCCTCTCGCAAAGCCGCGACAGCTCACCGACGGCGTTTTCGTTTCTGCCGAGGTAAGCAGTTATTATCATCGGGTTTTTCGCTTTAGCCAAAGCGCCGGCAATAAGTTCCAAAGAAGCGTCGTCCATCGCCATCGGCGCGATCGGACCCCACTGCGCCAAATCCGCGTTGATCTCAACGCCTTCTTCTTCAAGCGGTTCGCGGCTCGCCATCATATATACCGGGCCTTTCGGCTCACTGTTCGCGACCTGCACTGCACGGTAAACCATTTGCTGCGCGTTTTTCCCGCTTTTCAGTTCAAGGTTCAGCTTTGTATATCCGCGGACTATCCCCGCCTGGTCGGCGGCGTTTTGCGCGAACTGGATCGGCGAATCGCGCCCGCCTTTGAGCTCCCCCTCTATCGTGTACGGCGAGAGCCCCGCAAGTATGAACACGGGCGTCCTGCACCGAAACGCGTTGTGGATCGCGCCGCCGAGGTTCTGCGTGCCGACGTCGACGTGTACGAACACGGCCTGCATCCGGCCGGTCGCCTGCGCGAAGCCCTGCGCCGCGCTGATCGCGGCGTATTCATGAGGGCTGATGATGATCTCGGGTTTCGGTCGGCCAAGCGCCTCGCATTTTGCCCATGTCTCTATTATCGGCGGGTAATCCGTTCCTGAGTTAAGGAAAACATGCGTCACGCCCGCTTTCACCAGCGCGTCGTTGAGCGCGTCCGCCGCGGTATATACGCTATCTTCGATAGCGGCATCTTCGATAGAGGTATCGTCCATGTAAATCTCCCTTTCTTTCCGGTTACATTTCGCGGGGCGGCCGGAGCGCTGCGCGCAGCGCTTAAACACAGGTTGGTTACAGCCAACCCGCCCCTCACATCAGTATTATCGGCTTGATCGTTTTGCCTGACAGCGAATCGGCGGCGGCAACGTTGATATCGTCGAAGTCATAGAACTTTATCAGCTTATCAAACGGGAACAGGCCTTTTCTGTGAAAGTTCATAAGACGGGGGATGAACTCGCGCGGGTAACTCTGCCCTTCCGTAATCCCGTAAATAGTGCGCGACGCCATGTGGTCGAACGTGCAATCTCCGCCCCCGCCGATGATGGCGATCTTCCCGAAAAGGCCGGTGCAGTCGAGCGCCATGCGCGCGGTCGCGCCCGTTCCGGTTGCGTTTACGGCGAAGTCGGCGCCCTTCCCGCCTGTTATCTCCTTTATCGCGGCGACGGGATCCTCTTTTTTTCCGTTTACAGTGTGCGTCGCGCCAAGCTCCAGCGCCATCTCAAGCCTTGAGTCCACGGCGTCCAACGCGATTATCTCGGAACAGCCGCAGATGTTCGCCGCCATAAGGGCGCTCATCCCGACGCCGCCGCAACCAACCACGACGATCGACGAGCCCGGTTCGGGCTTGAGACAGTTGAGCACGGAACCCGACCCTGTCTGGATACCGCAGCCGAGAGGGCCGACCATTCTCAGATCCATATCGTCCGGCACATGGACAAGGTTGTTCTGGTTGGTGACAGCGTAAGTCGCGAAAGACGCCTGATTGAAACAGTTTGAAAGTTCAAGCCCGTCTTTCGTCAGTCTCGTCGTGCCGTCGTACGCCCGCCCGCCGAAGTTGAGCTTCACGTTCTCCTCGCATTCGTAATGACGCCCCGTAACGCAGGAGTAGCATTCGTTGCAGTAGCTGAACGACATAGCGACCCTGTCCCCCGGTTTAAAGCCGGTAACAAGGTCGCCGACGCGTTCTACAATACCGCTGCCCTCATGCCCCAGCACCGCCGGGTGCAGTTTCCCCATCTCGCCGCTTGCCAGTACGCAGTCGGTATGGCAAACTCCGCTGGCGACGACTTTCACAAGCACTTCCCCTGCTTTCGGCTCCGCGAGGTCGATCTCTTCAATGATAAACGGGTCTCCGGGTTTATATACGACGGCTGCTCTTATTTTCATGATTTTTCCATCCTTTCACTTATACTACCACGCAACAACCGGCGCCATTATCCAACGGCGTCGTCATTGCTTTTCTATGTCCCCCATTATATTCATATTCCACAATAATTTCAACAAAAACGGCGGATTTTTCACTAATCCTTGACTTATTCTTCTTATAAGAGTACATTTTATGTAGAGGAATCAAATGGAAGGGGGATAATAAATGGAGTACAGAAAGTATCTGAAAGACAAACTCGCTGTCGAGTGGCCGTACCCGGTCAAATACGGCCGGGAGACGAAGGAGGAATGCGACGTCCTCGTGATAGGCGGCGGGCTGGCGGGATGCTTCGCCGCTATTTCCGCGGCAAAAAAGGGCGCAAAAGTCATCGTCGTGGATAAAGCGCCCATCGCGCGCAGCGGCTCAGCGGGCGCGGGGATCGACCACTGGTATTTCCCTCTCACACATCCGACAAGCAAGCTGACGCCGGATGAAATGATCGGCCGTTTCCCTCCGCAAAGGTACAGCACAGCCGCCGCGAACTACATAACGTACAACGAATCATGGCCGTGCATTCAGGAGTTTGAAGAGTACGGGCTCGACACTCGCGATACCGAAGACGAATTTGCGGACGCGCCGTTTCGTGACCCCGTTACGAAGCTGATGTTCGCGTACGACCATACGAACAAGACATACCTGCGGCTCAAGGGGGCGAACCTCAAACCCGCGCTGTACAATGAAATGAAGCGCCTGGGGATAACAATGCGCGACCATGTCATGTCGACTATGCTGCTGACTGAAGGCGGAAAGCAGGGCGGGCGCGTCGTCGGCGCGACGGGCGTAAACACCCGTACCGGCGAGTTCTATGTTTTCAGCTCCATTGCGACGATCATATCGACAGGACAACCGATCCGTCTTTGGGAAATGGCGTGGGAGAAAGTCGGCTCAAACGCGCACGAGTTCGACCCCAACTGGGACGGCGACGGGGACGTCATGGCGTGGCGCGCCGGGGCGAAATTGTCGCTTATGGAGTACAGCCACGCCTCCGCCGGCGGCAGGCGCTATCCCTCGTACGGCACGGGAAACGCGAACAACACATGGTTCCCGTGCACGATCGTCGACTCGGAGGGAAAAGAGATACCCTGGGTCACCCGCGACGGCGTCGAGCTCAAGACAGTCGAAGAACGCAGCCTTCCGGCCGAAGGGCAGGACATGTGGATCCCTCTGGGCATAGGGCACAAGTCGCCGTATGAAACGTGCGGCCCGCTCATGACTCCGGATCTGGAGAGCAGGATAATGAGCGGAGAGTTCAAACTGCCGTTCTACGCGGACATGACTGAGATGCCCGACTATGAGCGGCGCGCCATATTCGGGCTCATGGTCGGTAACGAAGGCAAAACGGCGGTACCTGTGCTCAAGACGCTGCGCGACGCAGGGTTTGACCCCGCAGAGGATATGCTGATGGTAAACGTTCTGCATCCGAAGTACGCCGGGGCAAATGAAGAACCCTTCTGGGACGTCAAGCTCCCGGGCGTCAACGGCCCCAACATGCGCGACACTTCGTTCGGCGGATACGGCGGCGTCGTCGTCGACTGGGACATGCGAACCTCACTGGAAGGCCTGTACGCGGCGGGCTGTCAGGCATCGGGGGTCGGCGGCGCTTCTTTTTCCGCGTCGACGGGAAGATACTCGGGGCGGACAGCCGCGAGCTGGGCGAAAGGCCGCGTGTCAGCGCCGCCTGACAGGTCGCAGATCGATAATGAAAAGTCGCGCGTCTATTCGTATCTCGAAGGCGAGGCAGGTTACGGCTGGAAAGAAGTCCAGCTTGGCTTATGCCGGGTCATGCAGGACTATTGCGGCGATTATAAAAACAAAGAAGTGCTGGATATGGGGCTGTGGTGGCTCAAATCCATCAGGGAAAACGAGCTGAAACGCACCGTCGCCGCGAACCCGCATGAACTGGGACGGACGCTTGGCGCCGAAGTACGCCTGTCAGTCTGCGAGATAATAATCAGTCACTGCCTGGCGCGGGAATCCAGTAACGCAAAGCTGTTTTTCGACCGGCTGGATTTCCCGGAGCAAAAGGACGACCATTTCGCGCTCTATCAGAAAGACGGCGAGATCATATCGGAACCGATCCCCGACGATCTTTATACGCGCGAAGGTTCATATCGCGAATGTTACGAGAAACACGCCTGTCTGGAAGATGAATGACTTCACGACCGGCAGCGCCGCCTCCGCGGCGCTGAAACGAGAGCATTAATAAGATTCCAAAATCTGCAAAGGGGGAACACATATGGAATACAGAAAATATCTGGAAACCAGCCTCAAAGCCGAATGGCCGTATCCGGTCAAATATGAACAGGAAACGCGCGAGGAGTGCGACGTCCTTATCGTCGGCGGCGGGCTCGCGGGCGCCTTTGCCGCGATACACGCGGCAAAACGCGGAGCGAAAGTGATCGTCGTGGACAAAGCGCCGATATCGCGCAGCGGCTCGGCCGGGGTGGGCATCGACCACTGGTATTTCCCGATCACGCATCCGACAAGCAAAATAACTCCGGACGAAATGATAACCCGCTACCCGCCGACGTACTTCGGCAACGGCGCGCTGAACTACATCATGTATAACGAATCGTGGCCGGCCGTGGAGGATTTTGAGGAATACGGGATGGACACGAGAGATACCGAAGGCGAGTTTATCGACGCGCCGTTCCGCGACCCGGAATCAAAGCTCATGTTCGCTTACGAGTACACGAACAAAATCTACCTGAGGCTGAAAGGCGCGAATCTCAAGCCCATACTGTACAAGGAAATGCGGCGTCTCGGCATCACCATGCTGGAGCATATCATGACGACGATGCTCCTGACGGAAAACGGGGAGCAGGGCGGGCGCGTCGTCGGCGCCACCGGCGTCAATACCCGCACGGGCGAATTCTACGTTTTCAACTCCAAAGCGACGATCCTCGCAACAGGCCAGCCGATCCGCCTTTGGGAAATGGCATGGGAAAAAGTCGGTTCCAACGCTCATGAATTTGACCCGAACTGGGACGGCGACGGCAACGTCATGGCATGGAGGGCCGGAGCTAAACTGACGATGATGGAATACACTATGGGCGCGTCCGGCGGCAGGCGCTATCCCTCCTATGGGACCGGCAACGCCAATAACACGTGGTATCCTTGTACGATAGTGGACTCCGAAGACAAAGAGATCCCGTGGGTCGACCGCGACGGCAACGCGCTGGAGACCGTGCAGCAGCGCAGCGTACCGGTGGAGGGCCAGGATCTGTGGATGCTCGGGCGCAACTACGAAACGGCCGGCCCGACGATGACTCCCGACCTTGAGGACAGGATCATGAGCGGCGAGTTCAAACTGCCTTTCTTCGCGGATATGACGGGAATGCCCGATTACGAGCGGCGCGCCATCTTCGGGCTGATGGTCGGCAACGAAGGAAAAACCGAGATACCGATATTGAAGACTCTGCGCGACGCGGGTTTTGACCCGAAAGAAGATATGCTGATGGTCAACGTCCTCCACCCGAAATACGCGGGGACTCCGTATCATCCGTTCTGGGACGTCAAAATGGCCGGCGTCGACGGGCCGAACATCCGCGATACCGCGTTCGTCGGATACGG
>Ga0082212_10002649_pt1 | contig 25880 bp, 26 predicted proteins | sample TergutNt197P3_FD_71548 | JGI IMG/M metagenome (GOLD analysis project Ga0082212, IMG submission 71548) | Neocapritermes taracua P3 segment gut microbial communities from Petit-Saut dam, French Guiana - Nt197 P3 | ecosystem: Host-associated > Arthropoda: Insects > Digestive system > Gut ...
TCCCCTTCTGCATGGGTAACAAAGATACGCTTTACAAAGCCTACCTGAGGTCCTGCCAGGCCCACTCCCTTGCCCTCGTACATAGTATCTATCAGTTTTTTTGCTATTTGCCGGATTTCATCATTTATATTCTTGATCGGCGCAGCCTTTTGCCGTAAAAAACGGTCTTTTTCGGAATCAACCTTATTTTCAAGGGTTAAAACTTCCATAGTTCTATATTAACGAAAAAAGATGCTGTAATTCAAGAAAGCAAGGATAAACCGCAATCTGCCGTAGGGATTATTATGTAATTTAATACCATATCCCTGGCTAAGGGGTACGGGAGTGCCCTAGCTCCGACCCTGTAGAGTCTGCCTCCGGAGCCACGGTCTCCTACGGCAGGGAATTCCAGAGTCTCCGCCATGACACTCCCGTACCCCTTACGTCAGCAGTTGTTATGCAAATGTATAATAAACACAACGGCAGATTGCAGTTTAACGATTGCGGTTTTGCCAGGGTAAGCCCGTCCCTTTCCAGGCATACATTCGATAACTAATATGGCTGGCTCAGTGGAAGATCGGGGTTTTCGTCCATCGCCAAAGATCACAATTTACCGCAGGGAAAGGGTCAGGCATGAAGCACTAACCAGTCCGTCTCTACCCCGCAGAGGGGAATCTGTCCTTACGGGAACTGCGGTCGTGGCTGCTGTCTACGGACGCCCTGGCGTCGCTTCTGTTGTATCACGCCGAACTCCCCGCAAGGCCAGACTTCCCCCCTGCGGGGCAAACATGTCCACACAATTGCTTCATGCCTGACCCTTTCTCTGCCGCAGGGGGAGTTAATACCCATCGTAACAAACAATTTATCGCACTGAACACATCGAAACCAATGTTGCCATGACAGTGAGGGGAGGGTTACCCGTTCAGAACATTTGGAGAGGTGTGGAAGATGCCATATCAAAATATGCGTAGGGAAAATGTTCCTCGACATGGTATGAACGGGTGTTCCTCCCCTCACTGATATGGAAAAATTGATGTGTTCAGTGCGATAAATTGTGGTTTACTTCCTTGCACCTCTTGACAAATACGATAAATCATCGTATTAATTATCGTATGAAAGTAACTGCAATTTTGGCTGACGAATTGGTCAGTAACGTAAGGTTATATACCCGGAGTTCGACTATTACAGAAGGAATAACTATTGCATTAAAAGAATGGGTGGATTTATATACAATAAAGGAATTGAACAGGCAAATTAGCCAAAACCCGATAATTATTGGAAACGGGCAAAATATACGGGAAATTAACCGCTCAGAATGATAATACTTGATACTTCAGTCTGGATTGAGTTTTTTAAAAACAATCAAAATTATTATCCACAAATTTGTAAATTACTTGAAAGCGGGGAAATACTCGCTGTAGAATGTGTTTTTGGAGAATTATTGCAAGGTGTAAAAAATGAAAAGGAAAAGGAAATAGTGTTAAATTACTGGAAACATTTACCAAAAAAAAATTATGAAAATATAATTATAGAGGCAGGTGAGTATTCCTTTAAAAATAAGATATTAGACCATGGTGTAGGTTTACTTGACACAATAATATTAATGCAAGCAATAAAAAGTAATTCAAAAATATGGACAATTGATACTAAATTTTTAAGAATAATTCCGGATGAGCTAAAATACATGGAAAATCCCGGATTGTGATTATTGATAACCCCTGGCACCTCTTGACATTCTTTAACATTTACTGTATTTTATTAGTAATGATTGAAGAAGATATTTTAACAATTGACGAGGTGGCAAAGTACCTCCGCGTCTCCGAGCGGACAGTGTACGACTGGGCCCAGAAAGGCGAAATACCATCGGGGAAAATCGGCACAGCCTGGCGGTTTAAAAAAGCGGACATCGAGCAGTGGGTAAATTCCAGGTTATCTGTTACCCAAAAAACCGGTTTTTCGGCAGTACAGGCGGAATCGATAATATCTCCGGACCGTATTTTATACCTGAATTACGCGACCAGGCACGATGCCCTAACCGCCCTGGCGGAAAACCTTGCCACAGCCCCACAGGTAAAAAACCGGCAGGAACTAACGGAAAAGATCATCCAGCGGGAAGAATTGATGAGCACCGCGATAGGCCGGGGCATAGCCATACCCCATGTCCGGCTGGGCTCCATTACCGACCTGGTTGTGTCTGTCGGCATAAGCAAAATTGACATTGTGGACTTCCAGACCCTGGACGACGAACCGGTGCGGCTCCTCTTTATGATAGCCGCCGCCTATAACCAGCATGCCTACTACCTGCAGACGCTGTCGTTTTTTTCCGCCCGGCTTAAAAACAAGGATCTGCGGAATTCCCTGCTTGCCGCCAAATCGGCCAAAGAAGCGTACGATTTACTAATTACCGTGTAAAACATTTTATCCGGCTTGACATCCTCTAACTAGTCAATTAAACTGGTTAATAGGGGGAAACCATGGAGCCTCAGCATATCGGGACTTTTGAAGCAAAAACACACTTTTCGCAAATCCTGGAAAAAGTAGAAAACGGCGCGGATTATGTCGTTACCAGAAGGGGAAAACCTGTTGCAAAGATTATCCCATTTAAAAAAGAAAAGGAAATGACTTTTAAAGAAGCAATTGACGGCCTTATAGAAATGCGGAAGCACTACCGTGGAAAACCAGGATCATTTGATATCCGCAAGGCGATTGATGAAGGCCGCCCGTAATGGTATACGTGCTTGACGCATCATTTATCGGGGCATTGATTATTCCTGACGAAAAAAATCCTTTTGTTGAAGGGTTATATTCAAAAATCGAAAATGAAGATGAAAAATATGCCCCGCACCTGCTCTGGTACGAAATGGCAAACATTTTTATGAACCTAATCCGCCGGAAGCGCTATACAATTGACGAAACCCTTCAGTTTTTCCCGCTGCTGTCCGCAATCCGCTTAACCGACGATTTTGAGACAGGGGCTGTTTACGCAAAAAGCCTGCTCCGCCTTTCCGCCGCTTACAATATCAGCTCGTACGACGCGGCTTACCTGGAATTGGCTAAACGCAAAAAAGCCGCCCTTTGTACCATGGACGAAAACTTACGCATTGCCGCCGGGAGACACGGAGTTACATGCCTGTGAAGGGCAGCGGGCAGAGTTTTAGAATTAAGTTGATAACTGTTTAAATCTTGTGGCATATGCAGCATTCAACATACTTAAACATACACAATTTTCATAAAACCCGCATCACTCAAACACAATCCCCAGCCAGTAATCTATTACACTAACATTTTGTTCAATAAGGCCGATGGCTACATCGGTTGTGGTTTCCGCGACGAGCCAGCGCAGCTGTTTGCCGCTGTCGTCTTTAAAGGGGAACCGGGCCCCCTGGCCTTCCAGGTCGGCTATGCCCATTGCGTGGCTGTATTCCCTTGAAACCATAATGCCCGAGGGGGTGTGGTTCTGGGCGATAATGGTTGCCCACAGCATGGCGCGGGTGTCGCAATCGCCGCGGCCTTCCCTGGCGGCTGTAACCAGGTTAAGAAAATCGCTGCCCAGGAGATCGCGCTCGTATTTAAAGCCCTGTACCCATTCCAGCGCTTTAGACGCAATGTAAAACGCATCGGCGCTGCGTGCCCCAAGTGTCTGCGCCTCTGCCAGTTTTTCCCCGTTGCCGCTGGGGCCAAGGACGGCATTGTTCCAGCTCCGTTCCAAAAGGAAAGCGGCGTCTTCCAGCCGGTCGAAGGAATCCTTAAAAATCGCACGGTAGAAACGCTTCCATGCTTCCTGCCATTGCGGCGAGTTCAGGTAAAATTTCATCACCTCGAATTCCCGTTCCACCACAGACTGGGCGGCCTTGTCGTCGTTTTCCCGGAAATGCGCCGCTTCGCCGCTGTTGGCCAGCCTGGCGGTAAACCATAGCCCGCGCGGGTGGAAGAATTCCGTTACCGCCCCGGGAAGGTGATGATCCCCTACCCCGCCTTCGACAGAATCCAGCACAGAAAAATGGAAGCACTCCAGCTCCGGTTTTGCCGGCCCGTAGGCCAATGCCGCAAGGAAAGCTTTCCTGTTCGCGCCGCCCCTTGTTTCGGGCGATGCCTGTGTCTCCAGTTCCATGCAGAGCGCCCAGCCCTTCATGGCGTCGCGGCCCGAACCAAAGTCCAGTTCCATAAGCGCCGTCTCTTTATGGTTATAGGTAAAGATATTCGTCTTCCCCCTGTTGGAAAGCCGTTTTTCCAGATCTTCGGCAAGGGCTTTTGTGGAGCCTTTATCGGTATACACAACAAGGTCAAAACTAAGCCCCTGGCTGCTTGTAAAGGAAAAAGAATTCTTTTTGTCCCCGCCGGTTAGTTCATAGCCTTCGGGAAGGTCCAGCCGGAAACCCCATGTAGGGGAATAAAGCGGTTCTGCCAGCACAAGAAGGGCCGGGGCAAAAGCCAGAATCAAACAGAAAAAGAATGGTTTTTTCATAAGCCCATTGTACGGTATAATGTATGTTTTATGAAGGGCATAACGATATTATTTGAAGATGAGAATCTCCTTGTCTTAAATAAACCTGCAGGGCTCCCGGTGCAGGGCGGCGAGGGCATAGAAGTTTCGCTGGATTCCCTTCTTTCCCGCAGCGGCGGGGGGCGTAGCCTGCTTGTACACCGCCTGGACAAGGATACTTCCGGCATTATTGTAACGGCAAAAACCAGGGAAGCCGCAGCGGCGTGTTCGGCATTTTTTTCCGGACGCTCGCCGGGGCTAAGGAAGAAGTACCTGGCGCTCTGTTCCGGTGTATTGGGCAGCCATGGTAAAATTTGCGAAAGACTTATGGTTAAGGGGAAGGAGACGGAAGCGGAAACATTGTATTATTGCAGGGGGAATGCTGTTTATGCCGGCGGCAGCCCGGCGGATTCATTCGCTGTCTCCCTGGCGGAACTCCGCCCTGCCACCGGCCGTATGCACCAGATACGCCGCCATCTGGCCCACACAGGGAACCCCATTCTGGGCGACGATAAATACGGGGACTTTTCCCTGAATAAAAAAATAAAAAAAGCGCCGGGAATAAGGAAGCTCCTTCTCCATGCATGGTCAATTTATCTGCCCCCGGCACTGATCAGGGGCGGGCTGGAAATAAGCGCCCCGCCCCCGGATTATTTTTCCCGGCTGATCGATTTACTTGGATTTAGTCTATAGCAATACGCAGACTTGCTTTCCGGGCAATACTGTTTTATATTTAATGTACCAATGTTTAACGACTGTATAATAATAGCAGGAGGGGCCGGGACAAGGCTTTGGCCTGCTTCGAGCAGCAGGTCCCCAAAACAATTCCTGCCCATACCGGCCCCCGGCGAAAAAGGCAGTTTTTTTAATACGGCGATCGAGCGGGCCCTTGCGCTGGTTGGGCGCGAAAAACAAGGCAGCATAATAATCATCGCCGGCCGTTTCCATGTAACGCAGATTATTAAAGCCTGCGACAAGTATTCCGACGAAGAAAAAAGGCACATAGTTTTAATACCCGAGCCTGAATCAAAAAACACCGCGCCTGCAATTGCCTGCGCCCTTACCTATCTGGACTGGATGAGCGGCGGGGTAGACCGGAAAATAATGGTCCTTACAAGCGACCATATAATCACCCCGCTTAACCGTTTTATGGTGGACACCAAAGCTGCGTCGGCATTTGCCCAGGCAGATAAACTGGCAATATTCGGCATTAAACCGCGCGGGCCGGAAACGGGTTTTGGATATATAGAAGCCGGGCAGCTTATCTCCGGCGAAGTGGAAGAGCCGAGTGTGTTTAAAGTAATTTCCTTCCGTGAAAAACCCGACCGCATGAAAGCGGAAAGTTTTATTAAAGCAGGCAGTTTCTACTGGAATTCGGGAATGTTTGCTTTTTCTTCAAAATTTATGATGAACGAATTCCGCCTCCATGCACCGGATTTGTTTATGCCATTTGGCAAGCTGCGGGCGCCCGATGAAAGATCCTTCCGGACAGAAAAGGGGATAAGGATACTGTGGGAATGGATGGACCTTAAATTGGCTTACAGCGACGTAAAACCCATTTCCTTTGACTATGCCATTGCGGAAAAATGCACCGATATAGTGATGGTACGCGCAGGTTTCGACTGGCTGGATGTCGGAGGCTGGGACGAATATGCATCCCTTGTGGAAAAAAACAAACTTAATAAATCCGAAGTATACCAGACCCTTTCAAAAAACTGTTTTGTCGATTCCGACGTACCTGTTGCCCTTATTGGCGTGGAAGACCTGATTATTGCTGTCCGCTCGGGCAAAAACGGCGGCCCCGGCAGCGTGCTTGTCGCAAAAAAGGGGGAAACCCAGCATATGAGGGAAATTGTCGCGCAAATAAGGGAAAACGACCGCGAAGAAATACTGTAACTTGCAGCCGCCGCCCCCTGTACCTTGATCAAGGCATTTGTTTTTGTTAATCTTAACTAATCCGGGGATATAGCTCAGTTGGTAGAGCGATAGGTTCGCAATCTATAGGCCAGGGGTTCGAATCCCCTTATCTCCAGGTATTTTTACATAAAGTAAAAGATACTGGAGGAAATTATGAACAAAAAAAGTGTTGAAAACCTTTACCGAATGATACTTAACGGGGTATTCCTGGCGTCTTTGCCGGATTCCGAAAAACACAAGCTATGGGAAGAAGCCCGTAAAAATAATGCAGAGCATCCAATGCTGTCTTACTTTGATTATTTTCTGGAGGGGCCTCCTGGAACGCGGGGTATTTTCGAAAACCTGCACCTGGAATTTTAATCCATGGACTTGTTCAATAACCCTGTTGGTTATCTCACAAGCCTTACATGAAAATAGCAGTACTTGACGGGTATGCCCTAAACCCGGGAGACATGAGCTGGCAGGCTTTTAAGGATCTGGGGGATTTAACTGTCTACGACAGGACAGCAGCCAATGAAACTGCGCAAAGGATCGGGGATGCGGAGGTTGTTTTAACAAACAAGACCCCGCTGCCCGCAGAAACCCTCAAGGCTGCCCCAAAACTAAAATACATCGGGGTGCTTGCCACCGGCTACAACATTGTGGATGTCCCGGCGGCACAAGAACTGGGGATAACTGTAACCAATGTACCCGGCTATTCCACGGCATCGGTGGCGCAGACAACGTTTGCCCTGCTGCTGGAAATATGCCTGCGCGCCGGCGACCACAACAATGCCGTGCACGAAGGCCGGTGGGTAAGCAGCAAGGATTTTAGTTTCCGGGATTTCCCCTTAATCGATCTGGCAGGAAAAACCATGGGGATAATCGGCCTGGGGACAATTGGCAAGGCGGTTGCCCGTATAGCAAAAGCGTTTGGCATGGAAACAATTGCCCATAGCCGCAGCCAAAGCGAAGATGGCAGGGTTTGCGCAGACTATGTAAGCCTGGATGAACTTTTGGGGCGCTCCGATGTTATTTCGCTGCACTGTTCCGCAAACCCCGGCAGTATAGGCATGATCAATAAAGACGCCATCGCGAAAATGAAAGACAGTGTAATACTGATCAATACAGCGCGGGGGACCATTGTCGTGGAAGAAGATTTGGCAGCCGCTCTTGACTCGGGGAAAATTTACGCAGCAGGGCTGGATGTAATTTCCGAAGAGCCCATGAAAGCAGGCAACCCCCTTTTATCGGCAAAAAACTGTATCTTTACACCGCACTTTGCCTGGGCGACACAGGACAGCCGCAAACTCTGCATGGAGATTGCCGCCGCCAATATACAGGAATTTTTAAAAGGCACGCCGGTCAACACCGTCCAGTGAAATTTCGCACGACCCTATTATAGAAAAAGGTTTTTTACTATTGGCTCCAAAGCCATATAAACCCAGGGGATAAAAATTGCCGGTACCATGTTGGCAACCTTAATCGGCTTACCTTCGGACAGGCATACAAAGTTAATGCCGATAGCCGCAACCAGCAAATTCCCGACTGCCGCCATTTCGTTAATAATTTCCGGCGAAATAAAATCTTTTACTATCATGGAAATAAGTGCAATGCCGCCCTGGTACACCAGTACCGGGACAGCGGAAAAAAGCACCCCTATACCCATCGACGCACTAAAAACTATGGAAATGGTCCCGTCCAAAATTGATTTGGTAAAAAGCATCTCATGGTTTCCCATAAGCCCCGACTGCATCGAGCCGACAATCGCCATGGACCCGGTACAGAATAAAATACTTGCAGTAACAAAACCCTGGGCAAATGACTTTTTTGCGGCTTTACCCCCGGGACTACCCGGTACGGATAGTGGGCCCTCTGCTGCGGCCCTGTTCCGGTACAATTTCCGCTCCGCCCATGCGCCAAGAATGTTCATCTGCTTGTCAATGTCGATAAGCTCACCCAGAAAAGAGCCTGCAACAAGGCTCATGATAAGCAGGAGCATTCTTTCGTTTGCAAGCGATCCGCGAATACCAAGGTATATTGTCGCAAGCCCAAGGCTTTTTTTTATAATGTCTTCATACCGCTCCGGGATCCCCTTTATGAAAAAAAAACCCAGCAGCGAACAGATAACAATGGTGATGGCATTAACAACAGGTCCAAGCATTTTGGGTTACTATGCCTTAAAAATAAAATATTCGCAAGGGGATAAATAGGGAGGCATTAAACCAGACTTGCGAATAAACCAAAACAGCGTTATTTTATACTAGAGAGGGAAAAACATGGAAAACACCGATAATAAAAGTTCCGTTTCCAGGGTAGTTGAACTCGGGGGAAGGGAAGCTACAGTACTCGAGAATTCCGGCCTTCGGGTTATGATTGACGATATTGGCGGCATGATACCCGAATGTTCGGGGTGCCATGCAGGTGAATGGATAAACGCGCATTGGATGCCGTGGTTCCGGTCCAACAGCGGGCAGGAATACGACGATAAACAGCACGGCTCTTTCTGGAAAGCGAATATTCTTTACCAAATCGCAGGTACTTTCCCGTGCCTTCCAAACTTTGGCCCCGGCCACATAGTTGACGGTGTCGCAATGCCCCCCCATGGATGGACTGCCAACCAGAAATGGCGCTATGTTACCAACGATCTGGATGAACAGTCAGGGGCTGTGTGGTTCCTTTCGGTTATGGAAAGCCCGGTAAAAGAGATACCCCTTTCGTTCAGCAAGCTGGATGTCCTCCTTCCGCATCAATGCATCCACTATACCAGCATTAGGGTACGGAACCGCGGTTTTCAGGATTTGGAAATATGCGCCGCCTGGCATAATGACCTTGGGGCGCCGTTCCTCTCCCAGGGCTGCCGCCTGTCCGCTTCCGCAGAAAGATGGATAACGCCGCCGCCGGGAGGCGAATTCGACACGACAACGCGGCTTGCATTGGGGGCGGAATTTTCCAGCCTGGATAAGGCCCCGTTATTAAAAGGCGGGAAAGCAGACCTTTCCACAATCCCCGCCCCCATTGGCTATACCGACTTTGCCGCTGGGGCAGTCCCCAAGCGCGCGCCGCTTACATGGATAGCCAATGTTAACCCCTTTGTTAAAATGGCATATATCCCGTTCAGTACCGGGCCCGCTTACGCAAATGAAGATGACATAGTGTTAAGCTTCAACAATATATGGATGCAGTTTGGCGGGCGGCCGTTTACCCCCTGGGCGCCATACGAGGGCGGGCCGGATCTAACCTATTGCCTTGGAATGGAAAATTCTGTTTCTGCATATGCCTATGGCCTTGAATTCGCGCGGGAAACAAAAGAGCTGCTGGGGAATTCAACTACGGTTACGATCCCGTCCATGGGGCAGAAGACGCTCCGTAGCGGAACCCTCTTTGCCCCTTATGATGGTGCAAGCCTTGATGAGGGTATTAAAACGGTAACTGTAGAACAGGATGCCCTTGTCTGTACCGGGAAAGAATCAGTGTCTTTCAAAGCGGACCCCCACTTTGGTGTCTTAAAGACATTGGAAAGCCATCACGTATAAAAAGGAAGGGTCAAATATGTGGAGGAAAATAATAACGCCAGGGGTCTTCTTTATTATTGCAATGGGCCTCTTTGCCCAGGATCCTACGGTAACAATGCGTTTTGAGCAGGATGAAACCGGAGTGTGGATCAGCGGATATGTGGGCGAAGTCCCACTGCTAAAACTTCCATCTGATATTGAAGGGTACCCAATTATCGGGATATACGGCGGGGCTTTTTTTGACAATTGGGCGCTCACCAGTGTGGAAATTCCGCGGGGGATGATGTACATAGCCAATGCGGTTCAGAATAACGGCACCGGCGGGTATATGGGCGCTTTTGGGTCGTGTGTCAACCTTGCTTCTGTTTCAATGCCTTCTACCCTCCTCCATATCGGTGTCCTTGCCTTTTCAAGGACTGCCCTAAAAAGCGCAGTCATTCCGGATTTGGTCAAGAATATCAGCGCCGGGGCATTTTATAAATGCAAATCCCTTGCCTCGGTAAAACTGGGAAAAAGCGTAGAATACATTGGTAACAACGCGTTCGACGGCTGCCCATTAAAGGAAGCCTCCCTGCCCGCGTCAATCAAACACATAGATGCCGAAGCCTTTGCTAATTGCAGATCGCTGACTACGGTAAAGATCCCTGCTTCCGTTAAGAACCTTACCATCGAGGAAGATGCATTTAGGGATTGCCCGTTAAATTCTGCTTCGGTTAAACTACTGGCAAAGTACGGCTATACCCACACTGTCCTGGAAACACCCAAAACCGCGCAGGATGCCTTTAACCGGGCCTACAGGTTTATGGAACAGGGTGATTATGAAAGGGCCATCGCGGACTATACTACATTTTTTAAACTGGAACCCAAAGCGACTTTATTATACCTGGACAGGGGAAATGCATATTACCAAAATGAAGAGTACGACAAAGCCATCGAGGATTATTCGACGGTTTTAAAAAATGACCCAAATGTGTACAGCGCATATACAAACCGGGGCAATGCGAATTTTATGAAACGGGACTATGATAAAGCCATTGCGGATTTTTCCGAAGCAATTAAATTAAGATCCGACGAAACAGGGGCGTACTTTGGCCGGGGCAGCTCTTTTTATATGAAAGGCGACTATGATAAAGCTGTCGAGAATTTCACCCAGGCACAAAAGCTTGATCCTGGTAATGCGGCAATCCGGCAGCGCCTGGAGGATGCCCAGCGGCAGCAACGTGCCCGTTAGCACATGGAAGAAGCGGCAAAAAAGTATCTATACCAAATTGCTAAACTGACCCAAAGTTTTTCCACAAAACATCGGCGACGGGGGGCTCTGCGGTTACATGGATAAAGTTTCCGGGAACCGAAGGGTCCGGGAAGTAAAGGGAACGTGCATGAAGCCGTATGCCGCCGCCCTTTTCGCTGCGTTTGGCGCCGTATTTTAAATCGCCTTTTATGTGGACGCCGATAGCGGCAAGCTGGGCGCGTACCTGGTGGTGGCGGCCTGTAACCAGCTCTATTTCCATAAAACCGCAGGTCTTCCCCTTGCCCCGTATCCGGTAGCGGAGTATTGCCTCTTTACGGCCCGACCTTGGTTCATCGTAAGCGGTGCTTTTGTTTTTCTTCGTATTTACCGAAACCCAGTGGGCCAGTTCCCCGGTATCCGGAAGGGCAGAAAAAGCCGCAGAAAGTTCCACAACGGCCCAGTAGTATTTTTCCGCCCTGCCCCCTTCGTACATAGTGCGGGAGAAAGATTTGCCAAGGAATGCCGCAGCTTTGGCGTTTCTGGCAAAAAGGGCGCAGCCTGTAACCGGCACATCGATGCGGTGTACGCAGTTCACGCCGAATGCTGCCGCGCCGGATTGCTTTTTACTGTTTTTGCTTTTCCCTGTTTGTTCCCTGCCCAAATAATCTTTTATAAGCGCGGGTAAATCCACTATCCCCCGCTTTGCCCCTTCCATGGCTTCGCCAGCCAATTTATTTACAATTATTACATCTTTATTGATAAACAGGATTCGGTCTTCCGGGGGGACAGCTTTTTCCATTGCAATAATTTTACACTTCCCCGGCCCGTAAGTCTATAGACATGATCTTAAATGAAAACCACCGCCATGCTACACTAAGCCGTGTCGCTTAACTGGAAAGAAATTGATCTGATACTGGACGAACTCAAGCTACCGGGCATGCAGATTCAAAAAATATACCAAAGCAGCTTTAATGTGCTTGCCATTATTGTTTACGGGCAGACTGCTTCGACGGAAAAGGAAAACCGTCCCGGCACTCACCTTCTTATTACATCGCTTTCGCCTCTTGCCTGCCGGTTTAACGAAAGCTTCCGCGCAGTGCCAAAAAGCGAAAAGCCCCTGCGCTTTGCGGAGTTCCTTAAATCGCGGATTATAAACGGCCGTATAGAAGAAGCGGCGCAGCTTGGGAACAACCGCATTATCCGCATTGTGGTACAGCGGGGCGATGTTAAATACCGCCTGTATATACGGCTATGGTCCAACGCGGCTAATGTTATACTAACCGACGAAGAGGGGATAATCCTTGACGCAATGAGGCGGCTTCCCAAACGGGGCGAAACCGGCGGCGCTGTTTATAAACCGGAGGAACCATCCTGCGGCGGCAAGGCAGGGCAAACCAAAGCCAGGCACTACGAAGCCCGCGATTTACCCGGCGAGGGCTCTTTTAACAAAAAGATCGATGACTGGTACGCAGAACACGGCGCTTCCCTTTCACTTGAGCAGCTAAAGGAAGAAGCGCAGCGCCGTATTGGAAAAAACAAGAGCCGGCTGGAAGCGGCCCTTGCCCGCCTGCGGGAAAAAGAAACAGAGTATGCCGCCGGGGATAAATTTCGGGAATACGGGGACCTGATCCTCTCCAATACGGCATCCATCCCCAAAGGGGCTGCCTGGCTCGAAGCCCGCGCCGTGTCAGCCAAAGACGATGAATCCGGTGATTTGCTCCGGGTTGAACTTGACCCGCGTAAAAACCCTGCAGAAAACGCTGCCCATTACTACGAAAAATACCGCAAGGCAAAAAACGGCCTTGGCGAATTACAGGACGAAATCCGCGAAGGCGAAAATGAACTCCAAAAACTAACCGATGCAGAAAGGCAACTGCTGGCCGAAACAAACCCCTTTCACCTTGAAGCGCTTTTAAAAAAAATCCGTGTACAATCAAACAGGGGCGCTGCCGAAAAAGGCGCTAAAAGGCCGGGGCTTTGCTATAAAGTCGATGACTGGCTCATTTTTGTTGGCAGGGACGCCGCCGAAAACGACGGGCTCCTGCGCCGCCATGTAAAGGGGAACGACCTGTGGCTCCATGTGCGGGACTGGGCCGGCTCGTATGTGTTTATAAAACACCGCGCGGGGAAAACCGTCCCCCTGGAAACCCTTTTGGATGCGGGAAACCTGGCTCTGTTTTATTCCAAGGGGAGAAACAACAAGCGGGGCGACCTCTACTATACCCCGGTAAAATACCTGCGCAGGGCAAAGAACGGCCCCAAGGGGTTGGTTATCCCAACCCAGGAAAAAAATCTGTCGATAACCCTGGACGAAAAGCGGCTAAAAAAGCTGGAAAGCGCCAGGTGCGTTTGAGGATAGGATAATAGCTTCATTTTCCTTTATACCAAGTATCAAAATTTTAATATAATACAGAATATAAATATTTTTATATTTCGTTTAAAGCATTAGCAAGTCGTTCATATTCACCGCTTTCATTAGTTCTGAATCGTTTATATGGCAATCCATATTTTTCCAAAATTCTATTTTTCATTAAATCGCGCTCAGCCTGATATGTCCCTTTTTCGTGGAATGCAATTCCGTCTACTTCGATTATAAGACGCGGTGTTTTTCCAATCTTCTCGAAAATAAGAAAATCAACATGTGTTAAAATATTCCGTGCATACCGTGTCTCATTGGCATCAAGTCCGCATAAATCCCTAAGAATCATCTTTAGAGGGACGTGTACTGCAACTTCAAATCTCATAAATCGCTCATTGTTAAGCACATCGCGGATTAAATTATACATCAGGTTTTCACTGTCAAATTTCGATATTTTCCTTTGTTTTTGCAGAAGCTCGTTTCGTTTTTCACGGTATCCGGAATACAAATAATCGAAAACCGAGTGAACATTACTATTTATAATTTCACAATTATTATATTCGACGTATCGTATCAGATCCCCAATATTTTTATCACGCATATCATCACCGCTACTTACAACCACGATAAGTTGTTCAATTGCACGTGAAACCGCTACATTTAAACGATTCGCGTCGTCTGCAAATTCAGAAATTTCATTGTCTACTGTTGAAAGGATAATTACATCATTTTCACGGCCCTGAAATTTGTCTACTGTATCAGCCTGTATGCCTGTTCCGGAAAAAGCTTCTTGAAGTGCATTTGTTTGATTACGATAAGGTGTTACAATACCAATGGACGTATTGCCATCAGTTAAATTTTGCTGTGGGATAATCTCGTTCTTGATCACATCAATTTGTCGTTGATTTACATGTTTACGCGCATGATTTCCCGGTACAGTCTTGTATACTATCAGGGGTTTTCGGTTTAATTTCCGCTCTGTCAGAATAATTAATTGATTGTTATAAAATTTTTGATTGCAAAACCCGATTATTTCCGGGCTACATCGGTAGTGTTCACGTAAAAGTGTCCGTGGAATATCAGGAAACAAACCAATAACCGCAAGCAGCAGACTGTGGTTTTTGTATCTATAATCTTCAGGCAAATCATACTCCGTTTCAAAAACAGTATCTGTTTTCCGTGCTGTCTCAGAATCGACAACATTTGGGAGTTGTTTTAAATCGCCAACTATGACAGCTTTTCTTGCACACGATAATGCAAGTGCACCTGTAGCAAGGTCAACCTGTGACGATTCATCAATTATAACGTAGTCATACATAACCTTATTTGAAAGGCTGCTTCGGAGGGAGTAGGTAGTACTAAGAATTACTGGATATTCATTAATAAAAATCGCTGATTTTTTCCATAAATCATTGAGTTCAAATTGGTTGCGCACATTGCTTTTATATTTTTCCGAAAGATAATCCCGAAACAATTGTACCGACATTGATGAATATTCATTCATTTTTTCATCAAACTTAAATTCGCTTAGCTCGGTTTTTAATATTGAAATGTTTCCGGCCAATTCAGATATTCTTGTAATATACCAGCGTTTTTGGCAAATTGCAATCATGATGTTATGATCGGAATAGAAAGCTTTGTTGACAACTCCATACAAAAAGCGGTTGACAAGCCTTCCTATAAAACCTGGCATTTTTTTCCGTACAATATATTTTTCACAGCGAAACCATAATTTAAGCGCATCGACAGATGCAGAAATTGAATTTTTAAAATACCGGAAAGAAAGCTCATTGGTGTAATCGCAATATTTGCAGAATTCGCAAAAATGTGCGTATTCAAGTTCTATGGCATCATGCTCTTGTCGAATTCTGGATAATTCATTTCTTTTTTCAAGCATTACATTGAGTACAGTAGAGAGATTTTGCATTGTATGGTAAATAGAATATCTACTTCCAGCAGACAATTTCCAGGAAGACATATCAGGCAATGGTTTTTGGGATTCCATGAACTTTGCTTTATTTTCGGAATTTCCGAGATATGCTGCAATAAAATCAATTTGGTATTTTTTCAGCTTCTCCAGTACATTTGCTGTAGCCGAATTGTTACTGGATACAATTGCGATACTCTCGTCTCGCATAACAGCATTGGCAATGATGTTCAAAATTGTTTGAGTCTTTCCTGTCCCCGGCGGCCCTTCAACTATGGTGAACTGACTCTTTAGGGCACTATCAATTGCGGATTTTTGGCTTATATTAAAGCCGAATGGATAAACGACACTATCTGTTCGGGATTGTTTCGATATGTTCAACTTACCGGTTAAAAAGGCGGATAAAATACTTTCTTCGCTCACAAAATCGATCTTGCTGTACCGGCTTGCTAAAATATTGCCACTACGGGGATCTTGTAAACCAACAATTTCTGCTATACGTCTAAGATACTCAAAACGTTTAAATGCCGTCTTGTTTGACAGTGCAGAATGTTTAATTTGTACATTCATTGTATTATACGAAAATGTTTTTCCGTCATAGTATGTTATACATGTTTTACCATCTCTTACGTCAAACGCACGTATGCTGTCTGTTTTATCTTCACCCTTGACGATAATTTGTACTTTGTCTTGAAGCATATTCAGGTTTTCTACTATACCACAAGATAGATATTTTTTCAATTAACAAAACATAAGAAAAGAACTCGATTTTTTTAAACCAAGAATTAAAATTTGAGTTCATAATATTTGTGCAACTAGTGTTTTAAAAATATGAAATGGCACGTGGCGCTTTACTATTCGCTTAACGCTGCCACTGCGGCGCCGAAAAGTGACCCCTGCTCCACCGGGGTAATGATATACGACCGTGGCTTGTCCAGGTTGAGCATTACATTAAGGTAGGATTCCAACGCCTCGCGCATCCCCCGGTAGATCATATAGGTTGTTCCCTCTACGGCGATACGGACAGGCGCGAAAGGATCATTGCCGGCGTCCATCCTTTCCACGGCGGCGGCTACCACTGCCGCAGAAAACACGGCGCCGCGGCGGGTTACAATCGAAGTAATGTATGCCAAAGAGCGTACCGCGTCCAGCTCATCTTTGCCAAAGAGTTCCCCGACCGGCCCTTCCATTGCCAGCGGCGAGTGCATAAATTCATTAAGCACCCTTGTTTCCAGTGTTGGCCATGAAGCAAATTCTGCGGAGCGTTTAAACTGCAGTACGCCGTCGGCAATGGCCTGCTTTAAAATGTGAAAGGTAAGCGGGCCAAGGTATGCGCCCGCGGCTGCCTTTTCCAGCGTGTAACAGCCCGGATTTTTTGTGGTGGCGTCGAATTGTTTGTCCAGCCCCCCCAGGTAGCGGGGGTTGCAGTTGCCGGTTTCGCAGACAACAATTTGCGGTGTTGTATTGGAATGAAAACCTATCTTGGGAATATTGTATTCCGGGTATGCCGTATTAAAACCCGTACCGAGTATAAACCCGACCATTGGGCCGCCCGGGACGCCGTATTTATCCGCACCTTTATTCCGCCATGCATCGGCAGGGATCTGCCCCAGGCCGGAAAGGAGCGTCGCGACAGTATCGTTAAGAAGCGCAATCTTTTTCGGCACTTTTACGCCGCGTCGTTCCAGCGCTTCGCGGAGCCCCTTCCCCACCTGCATGCCGATTACTTCCTGCGCGTCCACTTCCTTGCTGAACGATGTAGGCACCCCGTCACCGTCTTTCTGCATAACCATTGGGTATGAAAAACAAAAACCAATGCCGCCAATTTCGCCGCCCGGCTCTTTTTCCGATTCCCTAATCAGGGGCTCAGCCAAATCGGCAATCTGATCAAAAAACTCGCCAGCGCTGACATGGCCTTTGGTCCCCGGCATTGGCGCTTTCCTTGTCCCCTCCGCCTCGGGTTTGCCGGCCGCCTTAAAATGTACCCTGGCAGCCCTAAAATTCGTCCCCCCTGCATCAAGGGCTAGTACAGTCTTCCCCAGCGGCACCTGGGACACGGGGCTTAAATACGAAGGGATCATGGGCAGGAGCGAGGGTTTCCCCTGTAACCCCATCTCCATGTCCAAAAGTACGTCCCGGACAAGTGTCCTGGGATCACAAATATCAAAATGAAACCCGTAAGACCGGGCAAAATCATTTAATTCTGACGGTTTAAAGGATGGCATAGGGCACTCCAAAATGAAAACGGTTTCATTTTATCATGGCACATTATGAAAGCGGTGTCAATGGCTGAAAAAATCATAAATTTTCAAACGGTATGCATCAAATATTCCCATATCAGGTAGCAGGAGGAACACCCATTCAAATCGCAGGGGGAGGAAGGAAATAGGAAGTATTTCATGGCTACTCTATATCACCGTTTTTTTCTGCCACTTGCCGCTTTTCCAGCGGAGGAAGTAGCAGGTGCCCCGAACACAGAAGTCAAGGCCCATCGCTATCCACACGCCGAGGGGGCCGACGCCCAGCGCAAAGGTGATTAAATAAGCGGAACTGACCCTGACGGTAAACATCGAAATGATTGAGCAGGCCATTACATAGCGGGCATCGCCTGCGGCACGCAGTGCATTGGGCAGGGCGAAGCTGAATGTCCAGCCAATCACCATGGATATACAGTGGACCCGCAGAAAAGACGTTGTCCACTCATGGGATTCCGGGCTTAAGCGGAAAAGGCCTATCAACGGCTCCATAAAAACAACAATCAGCCCGATTAGCACAAAAATACTCAGCCAGCTTAATTTTAAAATCCGGATTGTGTTTTTTTTCGCTGCTTCTATGTCGCCTGCGCCCATGCATTGGCCCACAACCGTAAGGAGGGCCATGCAGAAAGCCATGCCCGGCATCCACGAAAAGGAATTGATTACCGAGGCGATGGCGTTCCCCGCAATGGCGGCTGTCCCAAAAACGGTAAATATCCTCTGCGTTAAAAGCCTGCCAACCTGAAACATCGATGTTTCAATGCCGCTGGGGAGCCCGACGTTCAGTATCCGCCTTACCATGGAATGGCTAAGCGAAAAATGCCGGAGCCCTGCCAGCGCCACAGGGGAGCGGCTGCGGATCAGCATAACCGTTAAGACCACGGCTGCAATGATGCGGCTGGTTAAGGTTGCGATTGCGGCTCCTTTGGCGCCCATGTGCAAACCGTAAATCAAAATACTGTTCCCGATAATGTTTGTGCAGTTCACCATAAAGGCAATCCGCATGGGGACCTTGCTGTTCCCCGCGGAACGGAACAGCGCCGCGCAGGCAGTGTAAATCCCCAAAAACGGGTACGACAGCGCGGTAATAAAAAAGTATATGGAAGCCGAAGCCATTACATCGTTTTCCACCGCGCCGTACAGCAGCCTGATGATCTCGCGGCTAAAGGCCATTGCCGGTACCATGACGGCGGCGGCGGCCAGTATCACAATATAATATAGCTGCCGGGAAGCGCCGCGGGCATTGTCCGTATCGCCGCGGCCAATGTACTGGCTAACGACAACAGTGCCGCCGGTGCAAAGGGCGACAAAGGCGATGATAAAGAGGTTGTTGATATTGTCGATGATGTTGACCCCGGACACCGCCGCCTCACCGGCGGAACTAACCATAATGGTATCCACTGCGCCGATAGTAACCCCAAGAAGCTGTTCGATTACAAGCGGCCAGAGCAGGCGGAGTAAATTACGGTTATCCCAGGTAATAGAGTTATTCGTTTTCTGTCCCCCGTTCAAATTACCATTACAAGCGGGGAATAACCGGCCAGCACCGCATCGCCAGTAATAAAGCGCATGGGGGAAGAGATTGCCTGTGCCAGCAACATATGATCAAAAGGGTCTTTATGTATTATGGGCAATTTCAAATACGCTTTCATGCTGTCGCTGGTTAACGGTAATTCGTGTAGTTTATGATTTTTTGCAAGAAACCGGAGCTGCCAAAAATCAATATATAATTTTCCGGCCCGTAACTTCATGGCAATTTCCCACCATGAAACAACACTGACAGAAACCTGGGTAGAACCGGAAAAGAGCAGTGGTTTAATCTGGCTAATCCTGGGATTATCCTCCGAAAGCCATAACACAATATTGGTATCCAAAAGGAACTGGTTCATTTATGGCTCTGCGTTTTTTTTATTTTTTTTGCTTTTGAAAAAACTTCCTTGGATTTGTGCCCTGATTTTGCCGCGTGTTTCCCATAAGCTGCAGCAGGCTTATCCGCAACAGCAGATTCATTGGCGGAATTTGCTTTTACTGCAAAATCTTCTAGTCCTTGCATACTGTAAAAGGAGTCGATTATGTCATCGGGGAGCGGGTCGTCCCAGCCTTCGTATAGCTCCATTTTTCCTTTCATGCACCCAATAAAGCCCTTCCGTAATTCCGCTTCTGCTTTTCCGGAATTGACCGCCATTAATGCCACTTCCGGCTTGCCATAAGCGCCAATAAAGATCGTCTCCCCCGCTACGGCCCGTTTGATCAGTTTGGAGAGGTTCGATTTTGCCTCGTGAATGGGGATTGTGTCTGTGTCTTTCATTATATTAGTTTAGCCCGGACTGGGCTAAGTTGTCAAGGGGTTTTCATTGCTTGCGTTCCTTCCAAAAGCCCCGTACAATTATCCATGCCCTTTACCATAACCGAAGAAGAAAAAACCGCCCTGCTGGCAGACGCGCGTGAAACAATCGCCGCCCGTCTGGAGAAGCGTACGCCGGAGTACCGGCGGAGCGACGCGCTGGCAAGTGCCATTGCTGCGGGCAGTTCCGCGCTTGCCATGCCCTGCGGCGCGTTTGTTACGCTGCACGGCGAAGGGCACAGGCTGCGGGGCTGCATTGGCCGCATGGCTGCCGCCGAGGCTGTCGAAAAAACGGTACGTACCATGGCTATAGAGGCAGCTTTTGGTGACCCGCGCTTCCCCCCCTTGCAGAAAGAGGAACTGCCCCATTGCGAGATAGAGATTTCCGTGCTATCGCCCATGGAAAAATGCGCAGACCCGCGGTCGGTAAAAGTCGGTGTCCACGGCCTTTATTTGATCTACCGCGGCAGGTCGGGGGTACTGCTGCCCCAGGTGCCTGTGGAACAGGGCTGGGACCTTGACGAATACCTGGACTATATCTGCACCAAGGCAGGTGTCCCGCCAAAATCCTACGAAGCGCCCGGCGCAGAGCTCCTTACCTTTACAGCGACCGTGTTCGGCGAGTAGGGCTACCTTTCAAACCTTGCCATGCTGGCAGGTGTTTCGTAAACATCCACAGCGCTAAGGAGTCCCGCGGTTTCGGCGGCAAGGACTTTGCTTACTTCTTCAAAAATATAACGTGCTATGCGCTCGGCGCTCGGGTCGCCCGCAAACACGGCATTGTCGTTCAGGCTGGTATGATCGAGTTTTTTACAAACCGCCCGGAGCGCGTCTTTAAGAAGGGCAAAGTCAATTAGCATTCCCCCATCATTAAGGTTGTCCCCCCTGGCCCAAAGATCCACCCGGTAATTGTGCCCGTGCAGCTTTTCGCACTTGCCGTGGTAATGGCTTAAAAAATGGGCGGCGGAAAAATCCGCTTCTACTTTTACGCTGTACATTAAGTTGATTATGGTATTTTTTTAAAAATAATTCTAGAATGTAAATTACCATGACAATAAAACTTGAGCATCATCCGGAACAAAAAGATATTGGGGTATTAATTACCTATCCACAAAAGAACAAAACAGTCGAGCGTATTGAAGCTGCGATAAAATCAATTGATATGCAGATAGAATGCCATTCGGGTGATGCACTAAAATTAATCAATGCGTCTGACATCAATTATATCGAAAGCGTGGATAAAACAACGGTTGTATTTTGTGAAAATGGAAATTATAAAACAAAGTTCCGGCTGTATCAGATATATGAAAAACTGGAGGACAGGGGATTTATCCAGATTAGCAAGTATTGCATAATAAATATAAGCAAATTGGAAAAAGTTAAGCCCCTGTTAAACAGCCATTTGGAAGCTACACTGTCAAATGGGACATGCTTGCATGTTACCAGAAAATACCTTTCGGGCATGAAGCGGAAATTGCAGGAGAATGAATAACATGAAAAGAACAGCCGTCAATATTATGGTTACTACAGGCACTTCGATACTTATACTGGCGCTTATTGCTGCAATTATTGGCGGCACTTCCCTTAACCTTAGCGCCATATTCCAGACATTTTTGGCAAACATCGTTATCCATATTGCCCTGTTTTTTACCCATAAATTTGAAAGCAAATACATTGCCCTGGAATTTTTACTGGATACAAGTTCCACGATTGCTGTCCTTGTTGTTTTTGGGGCAATTTTCGGCTGGTTTAATTTTACGCCAATATGGGTACTTGCAGTAATGACAATAGTGATCTATACATTTGGCCTTATAACCAATATATTCAGGAGTCGGGAAGACGCAAAAGAAATAAACAAATTACTGCAAAAACGCAGGGAAAAGAATACAGGGACTGCATCTGGGTAACAAATAATTGCAGCTTGGCGCTTTTTTTATTCTCAAAACATAACCAAATCCATACAATGGTTTTATCCGTATAACATGAAGTATCCGGCAGGAAAACATGGTATGAAAAAATTAATTATTTTTGTTTTGCTGATATTGTTCAACACAGGCTTAACAACAGCACAATCATCTGATCCGGCAAAACCTTTCCGCATTGGGGCAGGTTTAGGTTATTCCTTTACCGGGTACCGGGAAGAAACATACAATCCCATAAACAGGTATCTTAATACCCTGACATTTCTTCTTGACGGGAATATAGAAAAACGCAATTTCTTTCACACTTTTAATCTTGGCTTTTTCATGGGCGACGCAGAAATGAAAGGCGGGGAACAGCCTGTGCTGACACAGGACTATGACCCGGTAAACGGCGAAGGGTATTACGAGGCATATCTCCAGCAATATATTGACATCAGGGGTTATGTTGAATATGCGCTGGATTACCGGCTATGGGGAAACGATACATTTCCGGGATTCCTGGGCGGCGCTTTCCGGGCAGATGTGTATATGCAGTTTGCCTACTATCCAAGCATTACCGGTATAATTTCGCTTGATCTGCATGCAACACAAAAATGGATAATCAACCCGGAGGACAGCCTTACCCTTTCCATCGGGTTCCCCGTCTTTGGCTATGCTATCCGTCCGGCATACGCCGGGGCAGACGGCGCCCTGATAAAATATTCCTCGGAAAGCCCAATGAAAATTCTTACACTAGGAAAAATCATCAGTGTTCATAATTATTGGGCCGTCTTCGGCGATTTGAAATACCACCATACTATCAATTCATTACTTTCGCTTTATTCCGGGCTTTACTTTGAACTTTCAAGGGTAAACTATCCGCGGCCAAGAATTGACGCAATACTCCGGCTGAATGGAGGAATAGCTTTTACCTTTTAGGGGCATTATCATGAAGAAATTTAAACGAACCTTAACACTCCTTGTTATTATTTTAATTTCCGGCTGTAGAATTTTTCTGGGGTCAGACCCCGACACCAGCCCGCAGGGGATATTTGACCGTATCTGGACTGATTTTAACGAAACGTACGCGCTTATGGATGTTAAAGGTATCGACTGGGACGATGCATACAATACATTTTCCCCGCAGATTTTACCGGGCATGGGCGACCGGCAGCTTTTCGATGTTTGCGCGGATATGCTTGCAATTTTAAATGATGCCCATGTAAGTTTAATGTCGCCGTTTGCCTATTCAAATTCCGGCGGAAGGTTTGACACAACAAATCAAGACCCCTTTAGCCTTGATGTCGTTAAAACTTATTTAATTGGCGGCGGCACGAGCGCCGAGAATGGGATGTTCCTATACGGAACATTTTTATCGAAGCCCAAGGTCGGATACATTTTTATCGCCGGTTTTGCAAATGGTTTTGTTGGAACCGCAGGCCAGGACTGGGCATTGGCCATAGACAGCATTGTCGAATCTCTTGCAGAAACGGATTCCCTTGTCCTGGATCTCCGCGGCAACCGGGGCGGGCTTATACCAAATGTTAATTATATCGCAAGCCGTTTTGCGTCCGTACAAAAGGATTATGTACAAGTGCGTACCAAAAACGGTCCCGGGCGCAATGATTTTTCTTCTCCCATAAACAATACGATAATACCGGAAGGATCAAAATATATAAAACCCATTGTACTGCTTACAAATAAACAGACAATATCCGGCGGGGAATGGTTTACACTGGCGCTGTGTTCCCAGAGCCATGTTACCCATGCTGGGGGAACAACAAATGGGGCGTTTTCCCTGTCATTGGCACGCCCCTTGATAAACGGATGGTCCTATACCGTGTCGATTCAAAAGGTAACCGATATGAACGGAACCTGCCATGAAGGAACTGGAATTACCCCTGACGCTCCGCATTTACAGGTAAATACCAATGCGGAGATAGCGGCAAATAAAGACACACAGCTTGAGTATGCAAGGGATCTGTTTTAACTGATATCGCTTTTCAACATTGCGCCCCTGTGATACGATTGCAGAAATATGTATCTCGATGATTTTTTTACCGCAGCAACCGCACAAAAAGCGGGGTTTATGGAAAAGCGGGGCGACGGCAACCCTGTTATCACTGGATTGGAATACGATTCCCGAAAAGTTAAGGAGGGCGCCCTCTACTTTGCGCTGCCTGGCCTTCATGTCGATGGGCACGCCTATATTGCAGATGCCATCCTTAAAGGGGCCAGGGCCATAGTTCACGAGCAGCAACTCAACATGGAAGCGTTATCAGGCTCGGGAATTTCCGGGCAGGCGCTTAAGGAAACAGTTTTTATCCGGGTCGCCAGTTCCCGCTTTGCCATGTCCCCCATCGCCGCATCGTATTATGGTTTCCCCGCAGATAAAATTACCCTTATCGGCGTAACCGGCACGGAAGGTAAAAGCACAACGGTATACCTGATCTGGCAGCTATTGCGCCTTGCGGGGAAAAAGGCTGGCTTTGTCTCCACTGTCCAGTACAGCGACGGGGCGGAGGCGCAGTGGAACCCCGAGCATCAAACCACGCCGGAGGCGCCGGCAATCCACTGCCGCCTTGCGGAAATGGTAAAAAACGGCGCGGGTTATGCGGTACTTGAATCAAGTTCCCACGGCCTTTCGCAGAAGACCAACCGGCTGGGCGACGCATACTTTGACGCGGCGGTAATGACCAATGTAACCCACGAGCACCTGGAATTCCACGGGAGCTGGGAACAGTACCGCTATGATAAGGCAAACCTTTTCCGTTCGCTGGACAAGCGGGCGGCAATGCCAAAAGAAAAACCAAACAACCCGAATAATGCTACTGGTGGAAACGCCGCCCGGCCCTTTGGTGTAATTAATGCCGACGACAAAAGCGCCGCGTATTTTGCGGAAGCGACAAAACAAAAAACATTATCGTTCAGTACCGCGTTTCAGGATAGCGCCGGCCCAACAGACAACACGGCGGATTTACGGGTTGTTTCCATTAAGAGCAGCGCCGAAGGAAACAGTTATAACGTCTTTGACGCCGCAAACAACACAACAATTACTATAGCAGACAAGCTTCCCGGCGCGTTTAACGCGGGTAATGTTTTGGCTGCGCTGCTCGTGGTGTCAAATTTGCTGGAAAAGCCAATAGCGGAACTTGCCCCACTTATCCCATCGTTGGAGCCGGTACGCGGTCGTATGACCAGGGTAAACTGCGGCCAGGACTTTGAAGTGCTGGTTGATTACGCCCACACCCCTTCATCGTTCCAGACAATTTTCCCGCCGCTGCGTGAGCGGATCGACGCGGGCGGGAACACGCGCGGGCGGATCATCACCCTATTCGGCTCTGCCGGGGAGCGGGACACAAAAAAACGCAGCGAACAGGGCGCCATTGCCGCAAAGTATTCGGACATCGTGATCCTTGCCGACGAAGACCCCCGCGGCGAAGTCCCCATGGCAATACTCGAAGAAATAGCCCTGGGCTGCACCGGCGCTTCCGGTAACGATTCAACACTCAGTTCAAAAATGCGCCGGAACGAAACGCTTTTTCTGATACCCGACAGGCCGCAGGCGATACGCAAAGCCTTTTCCCTGGCACGGAAAGGCGACCTGGTCCTGCTTCTGGGAAAAGGCCACGAAAACTCTATCATCTATAAAGACTTTACCATGAAGTACGATGAGATTTCCGAAGCGGAGAAGGCACTGGGTGAACTAATGGGCAATAGAATTAATGGGCAAAAATAAGATAAGAGGTTATTTTTTTTGAGAAGTTTTAAATTTCGTATACTGGAATTTACCCTTAAACATTTCAGCCACCGTAAAATTTTCAGGCTTGGGCCGCAGGAATTGAAGGAATACCTGGAAAAGGCAAAGGGAAGCCGCACCGTGAATGTCCCCAAATTCATACTGGAAAAATTCAATGTCCGGGAAGAATTGATTCAAAACCGCCCATGCTTCTTTATCGAAAAGAGGGAGAACCCGTGCAGACCCGATGG